>JGI24159J19872_10007672_pt1 | contig 14135 bp, 9 predicted proteins | sample Ectturendosymbi4_FD_19872 | JGI IMG/M metagenome (IMG submission 19872) | reverse complement strand
TTTTATGTTACTTCATACATTTGATTTGCTGCTAGCCTACTTGTAAATTGTGATGTCAGTAGACTTGAGCTTGTTAAAAATATGATGCAAATAATGGATTTTACCTTAATTTTTATGCGCAAGTACCGGTAGCGTGCTTTTCAGGTTTGGTTTTAACTTTTTTTAAACATTTTGTATGTCTGGGTTTTTTATTATTTTCTGGGTTTTTTTCAAGGTAAATTCTGGGGTTTTACTTTATAAATAGAGTGGCAACACTGATTCGTAGGCTAGTATTAACTACAGCTGGAATAATCGTCTTTGTTGACAACAATAACTTGATTAATAAATGTGAGACAACTATTTGATGTCAATTCATGGCACTGAAGTTTGTCAACAAAAACGTTGTGATAGGCCACTAAATAACTTGCAAATATAAAGAGATATCACTAACTGAAAGGGCCAATGCCAACTTTGAAAAGAAATAGCAAACTTACAATGCGTAGGTAACTTAACCATAAAGCGGAATTCCTCCCCTGAACTCATAAAATTTCTCCCCGGTTTGGAATCACTGATCCAATCGTTTCGCGTGAAGCTATTCCCTCTGAAATTTTGGTCACGATATTCAAACTGTTGAATTACGACACTGCAAATTGCGGTAATACATTCGAATTATAGCAACTAGTGAAATAAAATGCAAAAACTAGGCAAAATGTTCCCTGATCATCTGTAAAATTATGCATGAATTTCAAAATACATAATTTTTTGGGTGCAAACATTTTCTGATAACACAGGATGAAATTGACCAGAGTTTCCCCTTGTTTTCTAAACAACGGGTTTGTCAGAGACTTTCGAAGATACCGAATCCAGCGCACCCGCTTTTTCCACCCCTGGCCAGGTCTGGTTACAATCACCGCTGATGCGAGTTGTAGGGACTAGGGGTTTCTGGAGCATTCACTCTCAGAGTTTTGAGTAATAAAACATCATAAAGGGCTGACTGACTGCGGGAGAGTCACGAATACATACAAGAGAACAGACAGAAGAATGCATATGAAAACCTGAAGGCAAATGATTTTATACAAAACTGCTAGACAAACACAAAATTACAAAATCCCAAGGCATTTTCTTCGATATAACACCCTGAAAAGTTGATAGAAAATAAAAGAAATACTGCGATTTAATGCTTTACCTGTAATTATCTAACTTCTAAGAACATTTTTTGCCTTTACTGTAAATTTATCGATTGTTATTTCACAAAACTGCTATAAATGAAATGTTTCACATCCACTAATCTAAGAAATATCTAAGGTGAGTGACGCTCCGTGCGAAAATCTAGCTTAGCAATAGTGTGACCTAAATCTCGACAATCATGTATCCCACAAACAAAAATCATCATAACTTCCTTCAGAACCACACCAAACCACTTTGACACGAAATTTGTCAAAACATAAAAGCTCAAAAATTTTCCTAAACATCAGATCTGTAGTTGTAACAGCCAGTAGCATGCAGATAGGTCTGGTGATCCTCGGGGCAACTGCTTGATTGTATGCCCCCCACCAAATTCTAGTATTGAGGAATGTCAAAAATACAGGCATTTGAAATAAGAAAAAACAAGTTTGACAAATAAACAAGCATTGAAAAGTTCAATTAAAATGAATCAAAGAGTATTTTTTGTTTTTAATGCATTAGGTTTTTAATAATTTGTTTTATTCTGTGGTCAAGACATCTGTTTATAAGCAAATGTTTTCCACTCATGGGCAAGCTATGCATTGAGGAATTAGATATTGCATTTATTCATGCAAGTACGCATCAAATTGACCCACCAAAATAAGATGGCACTTACGGCATGTTAGAAGATGGAGTTGTCTATTGTTTCTCTTAGAAATAGTATCTGAAAAAAGTAGCACAACCATGCAATTTGATGCATTGCCGCCCTGTATATTTTTTTGAATTATAGACATATTGCTAAGGATGTCTTGTTCAGTATAAACAGATGAAGGTAACGATGGCAGTGCTTCATCTAGCTCTCAGGTCACTTGGCATACATTTGCATGCCCCTCAGGAAAGTTCCCATCAGATCCATGCAGCACGTTTTAGTAACCAATAGTAACCAATAAGAAGCGTCTAGTTCAGGGGGGAAAAAATGGGGTTGCCCCCACTCGCGCCGCGCGACCAAAAACGTGGAGTGTGTGAACATTTTTTTACCTTTTGTACTTCACCTATATGAATGCTGGTATGGCAAAGCTTTTATGTGTGCGATACTAAAAATTGCTGCGCGCTACTAATATTCACAGAAAATTTTGCACCCCTGGTCTAGTTACAAGATTTTCATTAATGCACTTTTTGTAGTTGCGCTCTTTGGATGACCCACTGTCTTGGATGCCCGGGGCCGTCGCCTCGTTCATCCCCCCTCTGCACATCCCTGGTAACAACATTGTGTACGTTTCATCGCTGCTCTAAACTATGCGCAATATATCATTTTGCATGCACTGTGAACGCTGGATTTCCGTCCCATTGTGACGCAACTATAAAATGATAAGGAAGTCGGAAAGTTCGCAACCCTAGGTTTTTGAAAGCGTTGTGGCCCAGTCGTGAGTCAAAGTATAAACTGACACTTCTTGCTGGAGACAGAAATTCCGCCTTGAAACGTCACTAAGGTTCATAATTGCTCGCTTTGCGAACCTTGATGAGCGTGATGAGATTTCGCAAGGACATTTGACGGTTTGTAAATCGTAATTATTAACATCCGCTGACATTTGACATTTCATAATTATTACGTAACATTCCAACTTCAATTTGGCGCCCCCAAAGTGCTGCGCCCGGAGGCAAATGTCCCCTCTCCCCCCCCCCTCGTTACGCCACTGGCCTCAATTTGCAGCGTGAACTCGAAATCACAAGCCCGAACCTGACATTTATGTTAAAATCCGATTTAGACCCGAAAGTCAAATTTACAGAGTGAGTAAAGATATGCACAACTGCGGGACATCAGCAGTGTAGCCAAGCAAACATGACTAAATAATTCACAATTAATCATTTTTAATCGATTTAATCAACTCAGTTGTTTCAACGGTAACAGGCGACAAGTGTCCATTGTTGCAAAAAATTTTGAATGCAGGCCCGAAACAATTTGACAAATTTAATCCCGAACCCGGCCTGATCCAAAAACCTCGGTCCGAGTTACAACTCTGCCGCAGCCAACCAAAAACTTTCCACAACACAAAAATCTTTCGAGAACTGAACAACGTTACGTTGGCAGAACTACCGTCAAAGTTGATACGACAGACGCTCGTCTTGACCTGCTCACTAAATCACTACATACTTTGATTGCAATAACTGTAAGGCTGCTGCAGTCTTAACTGGCACTAGTAACAACCAAATTCTATCCATGAAGAGTGGGACGTGGTGGAACGCAGATATAACGGTCAGCATGTGAATTTAGCACGTTTAATGACGTTCGATAATAATTAGAGGAAAATCATCATTCATTCAAACGAGATATTTATTTGTTAACAATGATATTTATAAGCCTTTCTACAATTCTCGTGCGAAACAAGTATCTGACAAAAATAAACAAATTGCACAACCACCATGGCGCGGGGCCCCTGACGCACGGGGCCCAGTGCAGCCGCAGCGGTTGCATTGGCTTAAGGACGGCCCTGATGGCGCTAATACATTTACTTTGATGAAACGCAAGCATAAAGGGCATACACATGATTGCACGCCATCACTATTTTTATAATGTAGTCTTGCGATGACTTTCCAAATGCACTGATTTATAGAATGCATGGGGGTGATGGGAGGCTGCGAAGGACCAGGGGTCATTTAGGTTGCAGACCTCCCAAGGACGAGGCTACTTTTCGTGTAAAGGGAACAGTTTATAGTAGCGAGGAAACACCTTTAGCTCTGAGTGTAAAGTTTAATACGCGATATGCGGTTATATGCTTCATTGAAGCAAGATGAGTTGCAGACAAGCAAGCCACCAGAAGAAAATGGTTTGTCGTTGTCACATTGTAGATTTTCTATTTTCACATATTTAAAATATCCATGAAAGTTAGAGAGGAAATGAGCCAAAACTTATGAACTAGTACAGGATCACAATGGTGTCACGGGATTTAAACAGGTTCAGAACTATGCGTGCAAACGTACATTACGGAAAAGACTTTACAGTCAATGTCGCGAGTCACGCGTGAGAACTGAAATTCGTTTGCAGTTTATTGGGCAACATTTGCTTTATCCTGGTAGACTAAAAGCACCCCACTGCTTCATACAGTACAAGCGTTTTTTGCGACCAGTTTTAGTGAACACACCAGAAGCCAAACTGAGTATGATATAACAAGGATAATTCTTGATTCGATTATTTCTGTTGTAACAGCGTTAAATAGTTAGTTCAGTGTGTCTCACCTTTTCGAGACACGGACTATTTTCGGACCAGTATAAATCTTCGCAGACTCAAGATAGACTAAGACTACGAGAATGATACAAACACAAGTTTTAGCACATTCGGTTCACCGCCCACGTTCACAAATTTCAATGAGAATCTTGTCTCTGAGTTTGTTTCACAAGTTTGTTGAAATAAGCACCTGTGGTCTTCAACGCACACCTGATGTCGTCTTCTGGTTGAAATTGGTATCGGTGCTTGGTTTTGAAAATACTTATATCGTTTAAAAACAGCTTCACAACTGTATGTATTGGGAAAGGAAAAGAGCTTTTGTTGCCTGCCGACACACATCAGAGATTTGGTTTCATTGTCTGGACATCCACTCAAAATTGAGATAGTCTTCACAGCTGTTGACTTTGCAGTTTAATTTGCTGTTCAGCAATGTAATCCACTTCACAATGAATCTGCAGCCAGGGGCAGATCAAGGGTGGGGGCCATTGGGGTGATTGCTTCCCCCTAAAACCTACAAAAGTAACTTGGTCACCATGATTTTTTACAATTCGGGAAACAGCATTCGCGACGTAAGGCGATTTTATCGTCCACTCTTTTGTCACAGCAGTGTTGTGAAGTATACTTCATCCCTCTTATAGCAGCGAAGTCGTCATTAGACTTTAATACCAAATATTAACCGCTCCCCTAACCTTACTGCCTACATCCATCCCGGCCTGTAGCTCTGGCACCTCAAAAGGGCTTCGCACCCAGTTAAATATTTCAGATATGTAATTGTGGGAAGGGATATATTCATCCACCTCGGAGAGATGTGGTGAGGCGCTCAAGAAAAAATTGACGAATGCAGCGCAAATCACTTTCTACCTCTTCTGCAAAGGTGTTTAATACCAAAAAAGCTGATATTTTTCTACTTGCAATTCAATGGTTCAATGGCTTATTGTTTCATATGACTCAGCCAACAAGCAGAAACACTACAAGAAGGCATTGCACAAGCAAACCAAGCATTAGTGAATATTAGAACAAATGAAAATGCAGTGGCGTAATAGCTGATCAGTGTAAACAAAGAGGGTGCTGTGTCATATAACATTGGTGAGGGACCATGACGATCATCTAGTCAACCAGCCCTGTTTATCAGTTTTTGAGAAGTGTTGTAAAACAACATTTGAGTGAAATAAGCACAATTAGGAAAACAAACAAACACAGAACATGTTGAAGAAAATGTACAGATGAAAGAGCATGCCTCTGTACACAGATGAGTGGATCAAATTTAATTGAAAGAATTTGGTGTGGTTAAGAACATGTTTAAACAAAATATGAAAACAAAAAGGTAAGAATGTAACAAAAACTAATTAGGGAAGTACAAAAGAAAAACAAAGCAAAACAGAAAAAATGGAGTGTGCTTTCATGCCGAAAAGGATTGGTTGTGCACAAGAAAGAAAAAATACGAAAAAGTAAATATACATAAAATATACAGAATTACAAAATACTAGAATTCATAGGATTTTGTTCTGGATAGGTGAAATATTGTTAAAGTTCATAATTGTGTATCTTTTTCATGTAGGAGGTGTTTCTCAGTTTCCATTTAAAGGTTGAATACTTTATATCGTTTGGTATTGAAGACCACACTTTTGGGCCAACATAAGTAAGGAAACATTTTCCTAAGGAAGAGTTAACTCTAGGTAAAAATAGGTTGTTAGAGGTTGCTAGTCTTGCGGAGTGATGATGAATTGAGCTGAGTGGAAAAAAATATTCATCAAAATAAATTGGAAGCAGTTTGTTATGATAAGAGTGCATGAATTTGCCTACTGATAGATTGTAAAGTTTGGGAAGGCATAAGATGTTTAAGTGCTGGAAATGTTCTTCTAGAGATCCCGTGTTAGTTGGATTTATTATTTTTATAGCTTCATTTTGGAGCTTAATGAGAGGCTGAATGGTTGCATTTGAAGCATGTCCCCACTTGAGGATTGAGTAATTAAGGTAGGGATGGATTAATGAGTTATAAACAACTTTCAGTACAGGTGGTGTTGTATAATGTTTAAGTTTGGATAGAACTCCACAAGCTCTTGATAGTTGAGTTTTCATCTTTTGTACATGAGGTTTCCAGCTTAACTTATTGTCAAGCAGGACACCTAGGTATTTCAGGTCATCTTCAGAGGAAATACTATGGTTATTTATAATAATTTTACATGAAGTAGGATTGTGTTTTTAAGAATGTAGTAGAATAAAATTAGTCTTACTGTAGTTATGAGTAAGTTTGTTGGCTCTCAGCCAGTGGTCAGTTTTACATAGTTCAAGGTTAACAGTTGTCTGAAGAACATTAAAACAGGAGTTTGACATATATGGAGATTAATATCATCAGCAAATACAGTAGTATGAAAGAGGAAACTTTTGTAATATCAAGCGCGATTTTTGCGACAGTTTCCGTCGCATGGGGCATTTTCGTTATGGTGTAGAAAGGGCAATGCGTTGTGTGAACGTGAATTTGCATTGCATCATCAGCAACATGAAAAGGATAAGCAAAATGTGGAGGTTGCCACCCCCTGGAAAAATTTTTGCGGTCGCCTGTGTTGACGACCCCTCTGAGGGTCGCGACCTCCAGGTTGAAAATCACTGAGGTAGAGCACACAGGTTAGAAACATCTCTTCGTACACGACAAAAACTTAACTCCTCAAACAAATCTATCAATGTAAAAAAATAACAGCAGAATAATTCCTAAACATACCCCTGACAAATTACTAAACAGCTTACACAATATCCTCCTGGTTATTGCGAATTACCATGTCAATGTTTGAGACCTTCTACAGTTGAAAAGAATTAAACCCTGTAAAGTAAAAATGTTAAAAATTTTGGTCAACCTTGAGCACTTCGTTCTTAGCTTATAAAAGCACTGTTTAAAAATAGTAGGCCTATGTCGTTCACTGACAAACTCTTTATATTTGCTCTTCTGCTATTCACGAAATACCTAGCCATACTAAACACGCGTTCACTAGCAGCGCTAGTTGCCATCACCCAGAACGTATTTACTGCAAGATCACTGAGAGCTGGAAGCTCCAATCTGTGATTTCGCAACAATGGAGAATGTCACTACACTCAGGGACGTCGGAACGGGGGTGCATGACGGGAGCACTGCCCCCTGTCCTTTTAAAAAGGTGGCAACAGAGGCGGGGGTGCCTTGACAGAATCATCGGTAATTTTAGGGTTTATTAAGGTCGATTTGAAGCAAATGTATTGCAGCTATTAGCCCACCGTTTGGTAAGGTTTTTGTATTTTTTACAAGATTCCATTGCCATCAACTCTTTTACTGCCCCCCCTGCCCTACTGCTTTTCCGGCGTCCCTGACTACGCCCTTGTACCGCAAGCTCTCTGCAGCATTGAATTTCTTGCGCATGTCATGTTCACATGCCCTGGGTCAACATTCAATTATCCGCACAAAGAGTTCCTTATCCCGCGGATTCCCGGACTGGTGACATAACAATGGAAGACCCTCCAGCAAATTTTTAATGTAGGAAATCGATTTCACGTAACACTACGCATCGTCAATTCTATCATCTTATTCGAATAGAATGATTAGATTTGAATAAAATGATAGGTCTGATGATGCGTACGTGAAATCGATTTCCTATATTAAAAATTTGTGATTGATCCCTTGCTTCTTTCACTTGTGGAGTGAAGTTACTTGAACACCAGTACATAGGTAATAGAGGCCACAGAACCGCCGCCAGAAAGTTTTCAATAGGGGGCTTTGCGTTTCTGCGGGAGGGCTTGACATTTTAAAAATTGACTAAAACTCAACTGATTTATAGTGTTTCATGTTTCCATTTTGGGGGGCTTGGAGCTTTGTTTGTGGGGGCTAAGCCCCAAAAGCCCCCCCGTGGCGGCGGGACTGAGAGACCATTATTCCAGAGTGGTATCGGGACAGTAAATCAATGAAAACTGTCACAAACTGGCAGAATCTATGACAAAGCGAGTGATTAAATTTTTGTTCTTCTATTACTATGTTAAAGTTGTAGAATTATGAAATGTGCTTTGCTAGTGAGATTCGCTATAGCCTACTTGCGAAATTCGCAAAACATGTGCATTCGAAAAGCACGTGTGCTAAATTTCTGTATAGTTGTGAAATTCGCAAAACATGTTTTATGTGCATTTTTTTAGGTCAACCTGAGACCTTTTGAAATTAACTAATAAAATTGATAAATGGTTAGAATGTAAAATAATAAATAAAAGCATATCATTTTCTAGTCATGTTATTAAAAATCTAATGAAACTCTTCGTGAGTTATCATATAATCTATTCTATAAGGTGGCCCAAAACAGGCCTCGCACCATCACATTTTTTTTCTCTCAAGGGCTCTGCAGTTCATATAAAAATCAATTAGCAGCTTTCCCCAAGTCAGTTGTTCTTCGAACGAAAATGCCGTTCAACAAGAGTGAAGCAATTGCATTGTAAGTTCAATTCACTTGTCAGTTCGGATTGATTGACGCAACTTTGCACTTGCGCTAGCCCTTCGTATTTCCACTGCAGAGCTTTCTTTACAAGTTTCCGCTTGATTACGAGTACTAGCGGTACACTGTTTAGTGTCCACCACAGCAGCATGCTATTAGTCATAAACATGGACGTAGCTAGGGTCGCATGAGCTATGGCCACTCCTCCAAATAAAAGAAATTATTGGGACATACAGATCAACTCCAATTATTTGCTGTCTATTTTGATATTTATACAGTTATTTTGCTGAAACATCTTCATCAAAAAAGTCGTAGCACGGTTGACTGAATATGATGATGTCATAACACTACTGCTCAGAGGGTCCCGCGCCTAGGTCTTGCATTGGGCCCCGCACTTTCTAGGGCCGGTCCTGCTCATCACTGCATGACACCAGGACCGTGAACCAGGCTCTTATGCAGTGTGAGTGTCATACCAGCAAATAAACTGTCATTGCAAGAATTAAATCAATTAATCGGAATTGTAGCTGCTGACTTCAGGTTGCTTAGAAATTTTTGGTTCTTAGTCCTAATTTCCAGGGGGAGAATATGCCCGTTTTGACCCCCTCTGCGGACGCCCATAGACCGAGTTAAACGTATCAGCTGTGTTTATACGAAACGAAACGTTTCGCCACGACGTTTTGAATGTTTTGATACACTGCTTATGAGTTAAACAAGGTTCAACTTAGATTTGAAGCATTGACATTTTTATGAGTTAGGAATAACCATCAAAAAAACTTCCCTCGTTTCTTGCGTATGGCTACAATGGCATCGGATAGCCGCATGTCTCTATCTATAGAGAGAAAAAGCGAGTCACAATCCCAACAGAAAGTGGGTTATTTTTAGTTAAATATATACAAAATGAGCTTCAAACCCATTTCTTAATGACTTATGAACCACCGTAAGACTCACTCGGCCGACGACCTGTCCCATTAGGTTTGAATTGGCGTCTATAGAAGCCCAGCGGGCAGAAGCGTGACAAACGTAGAACCGACTATTTCTGTGTTAGGTACCAGACACCGTTTACGCAATGACGAAATTTGTCTAAGTGATCCTGACTTTAAAACAATAGACATGAAAGGCAAGGTTGAGATTTCTGGTTCGTTCTTGAACGTCTTCTCTGAGCGCTAAGCCAAACGTAACAACGGCATTTCTAGGTTTGAACTCGTTGAGTTTGTGCCCAAGAGAAAAACAAACAATGAGTGAAAGTAACGCAGGGAGAACGTGAATATGTCATAACTTGCGTGAGATTGCATTCAGGGACGGATTTACGCATAGGCCAAATAGGCCATAGCCTGGGGCCCCGCGCTTTTGGAGGCCCCGCGCAACTCTTTCATGTGACGACTCAATGTTAACTAAAAATTTGCGAAACTGTGCAGAGGCATAACTTCACAATTCACCTTGAAACGGGCGGAAATGGAAATGTCTACTCTAGACTCTTATCAGTAGGCTACAGTAACAACACGACAANNTTGNGCATCTGGGCGTGAGAGAGGTTCAGGTCGTCTTTATGAAANCGNTTCCAAAAAAATGAAAATGATGAAACGGTACTTAATTGATGTTCAATTTTCCACNGACAGAAAGACCGCAACAACGCAAGACCGCCAAACACTGCAAAACTCCGATGAAAAGCAATATTGTCGGTATTGGATCTTACATTTGGTTGTTTTTACTAGATTTTCCGCAAATAAAGATTGCTTGTTGAAGCTCTATATGCTAGTTAGATCAGCTAGAACAGTTTCACGTGCACTTTACTGGGAAAAAACGTGTCTACATTGGGTTTACTTCATGTGGTTAGCTGAGGGTGTTGCGACAATATTTTGCTGCTGCGCAAAAGTTGTCTTCATGCTGTTTACCATCGGCCTATGGCATAGTGGATTAAAACTCTATATTTTGTATTGCTTGGAAAATGATAACTTCAAAACGGCATAAATTGAAGGGATTGTGCTTGTTTGGTCCATAAAATATGTGGTTACTATAACTATAAGAAGGAGTTTACGTACAGGTAATCAGATCGACAACTAGACGACATTTTCGAGGGCGGCATCACGATCCCACATGAAAATGTATATATCCGAAAAATAAACTTACTAAAAACGCTTGAAATCACAGCAATTTAACGAAAAGAACTTCTGAGCTACACGAAGGAGCTATAAGTTCCTATAAAAGATCGCAATACCATTTGTTCTTTAGAAGAATGTAGGAAAGGCTTTAATTTCTGTTGAAGATCTAAGGCAATTGTAGAACCAAAGTCGGTACCACAAAAGATGTATTTTTGACGGGGCACTACACATAAGAGGGGCATACTTTCACGCTTTTCAGACAAACGGTCAAATAAGTCACACTTGCGTGGGTCCCCAAAGACTATGATGACCTAGGGCCCAGCGATACCTAAATCCGTCCTTGATTGCATTGTCTACATCTCGCAATGTACACTGCAAATTATCGATGGAAAATGCTCGATAAGGTGAAAGCGTGGCATTGGATCAGCAACAGCATTTTTATTGCCACGGATTTTTGTTAAGGGACAAGACGACAGCGCAATTTTCTGGTCAACTTAACTTTCGTGCGCGTATTAACCTTGTTTTCCTAATGAGACAAGGTGCGAAGATGACAGCATCCGCGACGCAACTCAATATGTACTCTGGCTTATAGAATTGCTCGCATTTTCCTTACATGCGGGCTGGGGGTTTAAGCACATATCCAAACCCGAGGACGAACGCTCCAGAAATTGCGACAAACGTTCGCTGATAATCTGGCTAGCTGCTGATTCCTAGCGAGGTGCAGGGAGACCAAACTCGATCCCCCCATGAACAGGATATAGCGATTTTTTATAGCGAGTACACAAGAGCACTAAAGTTAGATCAGGTTTTTCCGGTTGTCAACCCTCTGTGAACTACTGAACTCGATCGGCAGGGTCTGTGGGGCAAGGCTCGCCTGAACTTGTTTCCTTTCCATGACTGCATGAGCGTCCGCAGGGAGCCAAAAAGGGCATTTGCTACCCTGGAAATTGGCACTAAGAACCAAAAATTTCTAGAAAACCTGAAACCAGTAGCTTAATTCCGATTAATTGATTTAATTCTTGCAATGACAGTTAGTTTGCCAGAACGATATTTACACTCCACAAGAGCCATGTTCACTGCTCTGGTGTCGTGCAATGATGAGATTGCCGTTCACTCATGTTCACTACTTTTCTTGCAGAGGCAGGTTGCGAAACTTGCGAGGGATTGTTCTACTCTTGGTCTTTATTGCGTAAAAATAACAAGGCATAAAATCTTCAAAGGTTCACTTCAAGTAGTGGTGGTAGCCAGGGTTGCCAGATGGTGCCAAATTTGGCAAATATTGCCAAAAGTCACAATTTTTCAAAAAATTTGTCGACTTTTTTGGCAATATTTTTATGACAAATTTTTGCCATTTTTTGAAATACCAATTGCCAGTGTTGGGAAAACAATCCATTTTGAATTATTCATACAGCTCAACATTAATCATTGTGAATCTTCTACAAATGCACCAGATAATATGTCTGAACACGATTATTGCTTGAAGAATTCCTCTTATCATTGTAGTGGTACATTTCATTCACAACCTATCTTAACTGCGCATTTATTTTATGATTCACTCGCTGCCATTGTGTTTCACGTCTTGCTATACTTTGGTTTGTGTGCATGTATAGCAGGTTTGCGCAAAACACGACCCGCGGGCCACGTGACCTCTCGGAGCTTTTTTTGCAGCCTGCGAGTACTTTCTCGATTGCAGAAAATTTTGAAAAAGCATGTTCTTCATATAAATAATCATCTTTCCAGAATTTCTTCCAAACTGCAATTAAATAAAATAGAGTGGACTTTTGTGGCGCAGTGAAAATTTATGTTGATCAATTTGACACTTCGACCTTTCCGAGTTGTGCAGGCCTGATTTAAGGCGATGATTCTGTACGTAATAATTAAACTGAAATTTTACTTTCGGTTTTTAACCATAAATCAAACGGAATCATTTCGCAGCAAAGAATCGGAGACTGATCTAAAAAAACAACTCAGCAGTGTTGCAACCTCTCCGGTGGTGTTGGTGTTGCGTTGATTGTGTGATTCACCACGAACGGGATATGCGCGAAGAACAACATCATTATATACGCGTGGCGCGAGCAATCAATAATTGAGTGATCGTGGCGTGTAAGCTCTGCCGATATTAACTTGTGAACGATTGAACTTGATGACTGGCGTACGTGGAGAGTGATCATGGCATGTGATCTCTATTGTTGCTTGCTGCCACAGTGCGAAGCTTTGCGCACATGCCGCTCGCTCGGGATTTCCGATCGCAACAGTAGCAGGGGCGGATCCAGAGGGGGGCGACTGGGGCGATCACCCCCCTTAAACCCTATGAAAGTAACTTTATTCACCCAGGGCCGGCGCTACCATTAGGCGAACTAGGCGGCTGCCTAGGGCGCTGGGTCAAAGGGGGTGCCAAAATACGATTGTGTGGTTCAGAAAGTGACGTACACCAAAAAAGGGAATGAACATGATGAAAGTGAATGAAACACACGATCATGCAGTTCATGAGAAGATAAAGATACTGCACCAATGCTCTTCAACAGGGGTTCCGAGGAACCCTAGTGATCCGCAAAATATGTAGTGGGGTTCCGTGAGGGTTCCTCGATTTTTAGGAGAAATAATTTTTTGCTTCAGTATGTTGATGTGTCATTAAGAAATTTTTAGATCACCGTGCACCATTCAGACTTCAAGTAGGCCAGTTAGTTATACAGGCGGTGGAGTGCAGTTAACAGCCGAAAAAGAAATATTGTTTGTTGTTGCGGCACTTGTTGTTCATTGTTGTGCAATTAAGAACGTTGTTGTTGCATCATAGTTATACTGTACGATGTTGCCGATGGACAGGTCACAGTAGACTGAGTAGTAGAGAGTAGACTGAGTCACAGACTAGAGCTGCTGTTCAGCTTTTGTGGGAATAAAGTACAAACATTGTGAAACCAAAATTTTGCTATTTAGTCAAGTCAAGTGAAGCAAAATAGCATATTTTCTTATGTGAAGCGAAATAATAACAACAGCGAAGGTGTGGCGGTAATGAGCAATGTAGTTCAAATGTGAAGGGAGGCACCTAATCCGAAGCAGACCAAATGTAATTGAATTGCCAAAGTTAGAAAATGGGACGACACATATTTGAGATACCTGTTGTTTTTGCCGGATGACCAAATTCTGAATGTAGCAGCTACATTACAGAAATGCAAGAACAACCGGGTTGTTAAGTTTCTTCTTTTTTAAACTTCTGTAATAACTGTTTTTTTT
>JGI24159J19872_10007671_pt1 | contig 14135 bp, 6 predicted proteins | sample Ectturendosymbi4_FD_19872 | JGI IMG/M metagenome (IMG submission 19872) | reverse complement strand
GACTGACTCTAAAGTTGTCTTGCAGAGCATACGAAATGACAGGAAACGATTCCCATCCTTCGTGGCACGTCGCCTGGCTTTGATCGAAAAGAATACGCGTATTTCAAATTGGAGACACGTCCCAAAAAAGCAGAACCCTGCCGACCTAGTGTCCAAAGGGACAACGCCAGCTACCCTAGTGAGGTCAGAAATTTGGTTAGCTGGCCCTGGGTTTCTCAAGGATGATCCGCGAAACTGGCCAGACCCAGGCGTTGCCTGCTCTGATGTGGACCCCACGGTTTTCGAAAAAGGTTCAAATGCGTTTGGATTCGCTGTTGTTGATGAAGAGGACTGTATCGAACAGCTTATCGCACGCTTTTTGTGCCTGCGAAAGTTAAAGGTTGCTGTTGCTTGGCTACGACGATTCATTGTTTACTTGTGCCGGCGTCGAATGCCAAACTTGGAGCTCAAGAAAGAGCCCTTCTCCGTTGAAGAGCTGACAGCCGCGGAAATTGCCGTTGTCAGGTACATGCAACCGCTGAATTTTGCTCGGTGCATGATTGAGTCGACTAGCGGCGGTCAGCTGCTGAAATTAAGAAATGAATCTTCATCTGTGATAAAGCTCGACTCAATCTTGTATGGTAATGTTTTGCTCGTGGGTGGAAGACTGGACAAGGCACCTCTCAGCTACGACGCACGACATCCCGCTATCCTGCCACATGTTTCACATCTAACAGATTTGGTGATTCGGCATTTTCACGAAAGAGTTGCGCACTTTGGTGTCAATTATGCACTCAACGCGATTTGCCAGAGATACTGGATAATTAAAGCGGCAGTGGCTGTCCGCCGTATGATATCCAAGTGTGTCAGCTGTCGTCGTCGAAATTCGCAGCCTGGACGGCAGTTAATGGCAAAATTGCCACCTGCAAGACTGCAGATTGACACGCCTGCATTTTCGCATGTCGACATAAATTATTTCGGCCCGTTGATGATCCGGCAACCACGGACAACAGTGAAACGCTATAGATGCATCTATACGTGTATGACAACTCAAGCAGTGTACTTGGACATAGCTGCTGACTTGTCGACAACAACACGATTCGACGTTTTGTTTCCCGGTATGGAAACGCGATTCACCTGTACTCTGACAACGGTACCAACCTAGTGGGCGCCGAACGAGTCCTACGAGAAGCGATACAAGGGTGGAATCAGGCTCAAATACATGACGAACTGCGTCAACGTGACATCCAGTGGAGCTTTAATCTGCCAGCGGCATCTCATATAGGAAGAGTCTGGGAGCGATTGATACGCTCTATTCGACGAGCGTTGTTCGCCCTTTCAAACGAACGAGAAATGAATGAGGATCAGTTGCGAACTTTCTTGATCGAAGCTGAATCGATCCTCAAATCTCGCCCTCTGACTCCTGTGACTTTGGAAGTTGACAGCGATCATCCACTCACTCCGAATCACTTTTTAAAATTGAGTGCTTCCTCTGGCCTCCAACCCGTTGCTGTGGGCAACGGAGACTGTCAACCTCGTCGAGGCTGGCGGTTTGTTTAGCACGTTTCCGACCAATTTTGTAGAAGATTTTCGAAGGAGTAGTTGCGCACCATCCTGCAACGGCAGAAGTGGCATCGATTCCAGAGGAACTTCGTGACTGACGACATCGTTCTTGTCGTGGATAACAGTTCTCCACGATCCCAGTAGGCCTTGGGCAGAGCCCTCGAGGCGTACCCAGACGAACACGGCGTCGTGCGGTTGGTGTTGGTCCGACTCAAAGGTCGCGAGATCAAGCGACCTATCCACAAACTGTGCTTGATCCAACCATCCGATGAGAACGAATCTGCGAATGCGCTAGATCTGCGAAATACGCTAGAATGGACGCTAGATACGTGATCTGGAGCGTCGAATCTGCGAATGCGCTAGAATGGACGCTAGATACGTGATCTGGAGCGTCGATTTACGACTTCTACGATCGTTGGACGTGTGAGCACGAGTGACGCCGGAGTGTACGATGTACGATTTCTACGATGGTTGGACATGCGAGCACGAGTGACGACCGAGTGTACGATAAGATACGACCGACGAAACGTCGACTCTCCGAACGGCAGTTCGGTAATACACGTGCTGTTGCTCATCTAACACCTCTGTTTCGTACAGACATTTTCGCAGTTTCGTTGATTATTGTGTTCGCAGGTCACTGAAAATTTTGTGTTGAATTTGAAAAATACATGCGAGCATGTCAATTTTGGGGGAGAGTGTATAATTTTCTGTTCCTTGGGCTCCGCCATGATCCTAGCAATAATCCATTGGGGCATCATAATCGTATTGTTCCGTTACAGACGCTTGAACTACGTGATGTGGTCTACGCGAAGGAATATCTTGGTGCCGCATGTAGCTTTTTCAGCGGCATAGACCTTGAAGCAGGAAGCTGAGTGGCTGCTAAGATTTATATTTAACTGAGCCTTTTATTTTTTAAGTAATAAGAGTTGTAAGCTTGTATACGGGTGAAGTAACTGCTGATACAAGTGCAGCGGATTATGTGCAGCTCTGTAATCAAGCGTGCTTGAGGAACAGTTTTCGGTGAGTCGAACCCTGTGACTTTAATTGTTTCTTAATGGCCAGTCAGTCGTGAGTACTGAGTAGACTGTTGTACTTACTTGCTTGGACAGTAACCAACGTCGGTGGGCCGAATAGTAGTTGGCGGCTCTGTGTTTTTGACTGGTGCGCAGGTGTGTTGCAGATTCGCTGTGCACCCGAGGAACTACAATTATCCTTTCACTGTTTTTGCGATTCTCCTGAGTCAGTGTGTTGTGAATATGGCAGTTATGGCGAGCGTATTTTTCAATGAGACGGGAGTTCGCGTGGGCAGTTTAACCCCTCCTGTGACAGCGGTTCTGGTGCCTATCCGTTACACTTGGATTGCACTTTAAAAAGTTAGAATGTTAACAAAACGGTGGTTGGACAATTTGCTCTCGATATCTAAATAAGCTCTCTTTGCGTGCAGGCTATATGAATACATTCTAGTCAAAGCTGCTGTTGCGAATAAACCGAAGCAAGGAGCTAAGCTTGCAATACATGTAGTCAATAGTTGATTCAAGGGGTTTCACTAAAAGCAAAAGATCAACATCACCTTTTTTTATAAAATCTAAAATGATGCCTGAAACTTTCGGGGCGGCGGCAAATGCCCGGTCTTCCCCACGCTGGTTGTGGGCTTGATTCACGTTGCACGCGCGTAAAACCTTATAAAAAAGAACTTTTGACCTTTTTATTGCTTGATTATTATCTTGAATTTTATATTCGAATCCAGCGAGAAACCAGCATTGGTAAAAGCGACTGACAAATGCACTCTATGTGTGTCTGCAGTCTGTGTTTCATTTATATGTGCATTCGCTGTAAAATGAACGATTTGATGACCGGTTTTCGTTTGCCCGTTAACAAAACCGAGCATGCAAAATCTGAGAAAAAGTCACTTATGATTCATGACCCCTAATTCTCAAATATCCGTTTGTGGGTTCTTTATACTTAACTGCCTAGTGATGTAGACAGAAAAGTATGCCGTCGATAGTTTTAATTCTGTTCTCTGTTGACAAAAATCACTAGCTCAGTAGACTAACAGCAGCTATTTTTAAAGACAGCCACTGGAATCCCCCGAGTGAATTTACGCATTACTTTATCATTATTGCACTCTCATAATCGTATACAATATCATTTACATTTACCACGAGACATACAATGAAACACACCGAAGTTTGACTGTTATACATATATCGCCGTATCTAATACATTTAACATTAAGGTTTGCACGATTTTATAACACTAGAAACAATAATGCAAGCTCACTTACGAGTTCCTTCAGGTAAACAACAATCTCATTCAAAACAAGATCATCCAAGAAAGTGACAGTCCCATTTTAAAATCATTTCGTCCAGAAACATGACAATCTCTCTTAAGATTTCGTATTCAGTTTCAAGCTCAAACTCTATTTCGTTGTTCATAGTTAAATTATAACAGAGTTTTGCTCGCATAAAGTTAAAACTTTATCTTGCCCAAACTGGCAGCATGTCGCTTTCACATTAAATGTCCAAAATCAACTCACGCTGGCGGGTCGTGTGCTCCGTAATTTATAGTGTGACCTGCCTTGATTCTTTTATGAAAGATCCCGTCAACACCCGTCCAATATGGATTTGCACCAACGTCTCCTTTTCAATTCTTGGTTACTTTCTTTTACCCATCGACTTACACCACCGCTTATTGCCGTGTGCTTTTGGCAATCAGACCCAGGTTCGTTAGGCGTTTTCGTCTAACGAAGTTCGTTTATTCTTTGGTGGTGTGATGTAGTTGCTAAGTAACATGCACATTTCGCAATGTCTGGCCCTTCGAATAGGAAGTCGCACTTGCATCATTCCCTTTGCATGTGTGAGTTCATCTGTGCACGCGAACATCACGCCATGTTTTGCTGCATGTCTTTTTTCTAGCTCAGGGATCTTGCGCAACCTTTGTCTACCTTTTTCTGTTCAGCATTATTCACGTGATGTTTAACACATGACTTCTTTTTTTCATTCGTTTTCAACTTGTAAGCTTTTTATTGGTGCATTGTAGTCATGTGATTTCTTTCTTTGTTCAAGCCATGCTTTCTTCTTAAGCTAACGCCCTCTATGACAACAAAGGCAAAAGTGCTTTGTTGTTAATTTCGGAATTTGCCCCCTTTGCTTTTTACTTGTTACTAAGATTGTCACTTTCGTGATTACATACAATGAACATTCATAATGTAGTAAAATCACAAAATATCATTGCACATGTTCCGGCACTGGTTTAGTCTCAAAAGCGTTCAATTTTTTCAACAACGTATGGCACGAGCCGCCCTTTATCACCGTGTCGCATAGTGCATTGGTGGCTGGCTTTCTCTTCTTCTGGCAGTTGGCATTATTCTTGTAGTGCATTGAAATGGTCCGCATCTCCCATGCTTCTGTCAATCTTTTCTCTGGTCAGCGTTGCGAATGTAGTACCTTCGTAAGGCTAACGAAAGCTGGTATACGTCATCAGTAGAGTCTTCTAAGATTCAGTAGATTAACCTTTCGTCATGCTGTCAACAATATTTAATCATACACATTTTTTGTTCTTGTTTTGTCCTTTTTAGGGTTCAGTTCTCATTAGTGTCAGTAAACAACTTTTCCTCTTCTCGTCCCGTAATTAATGTCATTTCTTTAGCCAGCATGTTATGGATGAAACATTCCATAACAGATTCCAAAATCGCAACTGTTCAATGACTGTTATATTCAGATCATGGTTTTTTAAAAAGGAGCACACAACAAAATTGATAGCTTCAAAAAAACATTTCAAGGTTAAACTATTTAAAATAAACCCTACTTCCGTAAAACAGCACAGATTTTAAAAGTGCACCAAAAGTAACGGTAGAGAATAGCAGTAGCGTTAGCTCGCTACTATTTTCGTTCAGTAGCGGGAGCAGTTGCGCGCTATTATTTTCAGCAAATAGCGATAGTGGTAGCGACGCTATTTTTAAAGTAGCGGTTGCCCACCTTTGATTATGACCTGAACTACAACACTTATTCATTCATTTTCATGCAGACCACTTTCTTCTGAGGAAGGTCGTGAGAATAGCCTCATTAGGATGACTCGAAATACCTCACGTTTTTTTAATAACCTCTGGTAGTTCTGCTGGCTCCACACCAGTGTAGGGTTTCCCGGACTGGGAATCAGTGCATTTAAGGCAGGGCTCTGAGAGGAATTTCATGAGGAGTACAAGACGGATACCGTGCTCACCTGGAGCTTCTGGCCATCGTCAAGGCTTTTATAGTGTAGCAGCGCGGTCAACGCAACACCACCGGAGAGGCTGCAACAATAGCTTGTTTCCGTAGTAACCAGAATATTGATAAAACTGCCATCATGCTGAGATTGAGAAATGGATTAAGCCTAATTGTTACAGTGGCAACTGGCTTGACACTGGTAATTTTTGGGCTTGATTACAAAAAACTTATGTTGCGTACATTCATTCTCCAGGGTCCCATACCATGCAAAGCAATGTGTGAAAGTATGGATTCGTAGCATGAACATCTCCATACAGAAGTAGTGTGGCTGTCAAGAGGACGAGGTCATTCGCATCTTGTTGAGCTCAAGCTAGAAACAAAAAACAGTTTTAAAGAAAAGCAAACTCTCCACCGAATTTCGTTTGTGAAATGTGGATGAGTAAGCTTGCGTGTTTGCTGGATATATTTTGCCATTTGAACACAAATATCTTGGCAATGAAAAACAAGACAGGCGATTTTGAAAAGAAGCTGGAAGTTTGGGATAGCTTTGTACAGAAGAGAGATGTTTCCGACTTATAAGTGTTGATGTTAATGCTAAAAAGTCATTAGACATTATATGTCAGCATTTCACGGAGTCAGCTAACATTTTTAANTNTTGTTTTCCTGTACATNAGGATCCTTGAAATGNAAACCTTGGGATCAACAATCCTTTTATTGACCCTGTGAATACATGCAAATTTAATCCCGGTGAATAAGAAAGTCTGCTCGTAACGTGCTGTGATACTAGCCTACTTTGCTGTCCAGATATAAAAAGGCTCACTATTTCAATTCTGGACATCTCTTGAAAACGCATATCATTATCTTAGTCACAAAGCAATCAAGTTATTATTGATATTTTCAACCACTTACGTATGCGAGATAAAATTTTTAACACTAGCTTTATTCAAAACAAAAAAGAGAGATCGTTCGGATGCGGACGCAGAACTTCGCCTTTCCAAATCATAAATGCAGCCACGTTTATCTCGCATGCTAGCAATGAAACAGCACAAAATTTCTTTCTAGCTTTAATAAGTAACTTTGATATTTTGTATGTTTACTAGAGTAATGCGTTGCGTTAAGCATATAACAGCTTTGATTAACAAAATGGTTGTAATAATCTGTTGCACTCATTGTGATTGTATGTTACTAGTCCGTAAAAAGATTTTGTGTTCTTGTCGGTCCGCTGGTGTAAAAAGTTTGAAAAACACTGACAGTCGAATGGGGAAAACTCTATTATTGCCGTTACAAACGGACGGTTGTTTGTTCGACTCCCCACTTAGGTGGCTCAGGGCAAAAGAAGGGGTTTTAGGAAAGTTCCCACGATCACAACATCCGGTCCTCCCTCATCACGCACCGAGACTCAAGGTTCCTACCCACAGCGATCTGGCGAAGAGTGGAAACTTTCGCAAGGCTAATTGGAAGTGCTTTTGCCTTCTTACAGATGAATCTGTTGAGATATTGGCACCTCCGGATACAACACACATCGAGAGGGCCTGCTAGCTGCAGCCAAACAATGTATCCCAGCCTGCTAGCTGCAGCCAAATAATGTATCCCACGTGGCCGTTGCAAGAACTATGTGCCGTGTTGGGACCAAGAGTGAGAGACCCTCTATCGCTCCTTCATCCGAGCCCCAGTGGGGACTGACTCTGATAGAGGCGCTTCGTTCTTAATTTTTCAGCTAGAACAGGAGCGATGGGATAAAACAGTCAATTCCATCGACTTCTCGCACTCTAGCCGCAATATGTGGAGCACCATGAACAACTCACTGGCAGACCTGCACGCTCATCTCGCCAGTGCCCCGTCTCGGCAAACACCATCGCCTTGTAACTTGTGAAGAACGGGGCACACAGGACCGGGGTCGGTAAGTCTACCAGGCTTATCAACAAGGAGCTGTCCGACCTATGAAAGGTCCCAACACCAGTGGGTCAGTATCTCTGACCCTTTCAGCCCAGAGGAGTTTGCTGCCGTCAGGCACCTGAGGGCAGGAAAGTCTCCGGGACTGGATTCTATTTTCCCGGAGTAAATAGCCTACTCCATGCCGGGCTGGTTATCAAATCTTGTTTTTACAATTTCCTCACTTTCTGCATGCACCACCTCACAATTCCAAAGATCTGGAGAAGAGCACTGATGCTGTAGTTGCGATCCCAAAGCCGGGAAAGCCACTGGGAGATTCAAAGAGCTACCGCCCTATATCTCTGCTTTATGTCCAGTTGAAAATCTTCGAGAGACTCATCTACGCTCGTGTCGAACCATCATCGACCCATTGCTGCCACAAGAGCTGGCGGGCTTTCGACAGGGAAGGTCGACCGCAGACCAGGTCACCCTGTTGACATAGGGCATCGAGGATAGCTTTTCGGCCTAGAAGGCCAGAGCTGTGTAGGTCAACCTCACAGCAGCCTACGACATTGTCTGGAATCGTGTCCTCACCTTCAAGCTGCTGCAACTCCTACCTGATAGATACATGGTCCACACGATCATGGAAATGGTTAGCAATCGCAACTTTACCCTTACCACCAGAAATGGCAAACGGAGCAGGTTATTGTGCCTCAAGAACGGCGTCCCATAGGGATCTGACCTGGCACTCCTCTTCAACATCTACATGTCTGACCTGCCTCCTAACCACTGCCTCCAGAAATTCTGCATATGCTGACCATCTAGCAATCATGCAGGCTGATGGAGATTGGCAGGCAGTGGAAGGGGTACTGAGCAAGGACATGTTAACCGCAGGTGAATACCTCCAGACTTGGAAGCTAAAGCTCAGCACTAGAAAAACGGTGTCGGCAACCTTCCATCTTAACAATAAGGAAGCTAAACGTGAGCTAAAAGTCAACTACAACAATGAAATCTTGCCATTCTACCGCGAGCCCAAAGACCTCGGAGTAACGTTGGAGAGGTCGCTCATGTATTGCCGACACCTTGAGTCACTTCGCAAGAAACTGAAATCACGTGTCGCACTTCTGAGGTGGCTTGCTGGCTCCGGTTGGGGTGCTGGAGCCAGGGCCGACGCTGCCAGTAGGCGAACTAGGCGGCTGCCTAGGGCGCTGGGCCAAAGGAGGCGCCAAAAAATACAATTGTGTGGTTCAGAAAATGACGAACGTAGTCTAGGGGAAGGTGGGGTACAGTCGACACTTTTTTGCATTTTCAACCACTGCTACTTTATTTCAAGTCCAAACAAGCTCAATTTGTCACTCAATAAAGCAACTCTATATACATAATATCATGCCAAAACACGAAAACAGCGCCTTTCAGAAAAAATTTTACAGTCAATTTAAAAAGAGTGCTTTTTCTGTCGAATGTGCTTTTTCTGTCACACTCGACATGAGCATGGGGTACACCTGACCGGTCAATAAAAAGTTGGGTTGCATTCATTGCATAATGTTCACGTGATATCGCATGTAAAATAGGCGCTTGCTAACTGCCTCTCCACTTTTTTCACTTTCTGATTACCCACTATCACTGCATGGCATAACAAATTTGTATTATTACCAAATATTAAATGAAATCAATGCAGTATGCTGAAATTCGTTCTTTACCATACAAATATAATGTGCCTCTTAAGCACGTAATCAACCTAAAAATGCTCATAGATTAGAATTATTCTCTACTGCATTCCAATATAACCCCTCAAGCTTTGCCTTGTTTAGACTGACCTAGTGACAATGTGTTGAGTATGCCCCATTTTTTTGTCAGATGTGCCCCATGCATATTGCATATCTAAAAAATAAAATGAATAAGTACCAACTCAACTTAAAAAGAATTTAAAATCCGGCATCATCTAATAATGTTGCACTGTCCTGACTACAACGTCACAAAAACTCAGAACAGAAGATGTTGATTAACTTGGACAAAACCCAAATCTAAATGCGATTTTATAAATTACTTTTGGGTAGCAAAAACACAACTTGCTCTGTAACTCGTAACAATGGCTGCCTATCAAGGAAAAACTCACTTTAGTGCAACGGCTGGTATGACACTAAATCACCATGGAAACTTTAAAGTTCAACGTTTCCAACTTTTTGAATAAATTAAAAAAGACGACTGTGCCCCTAGTCCTACTGTGCCCCACCTTCCCGCTTCCCCTACACCAAAAAAGGGAATGAGCACGATAAAAGTGAATGAAACACACAATCATGCGGTTTATGAGAAGACAAAGGAACTACACTATTTCAGGTTTGCTGCAGAAGGGTTAATATTTTTCCCATTAAAATCATTTTGGGAAGCAGGCTACGCTAATTTTTGCAAGTTCTTTTGGTATGATTCTACATGCATGCAGCGGTAGCTTGCTGTTAATGAAGTCTAACAGAACTATTAATTTATACGTGTGCAAACAAGCCATTCCTTTGATTAACAAAAGTGTCAATTAAATAGCCTATCAGTTTTAAATCGTCGGATAATTTTTAATGTTGACATTGCTTATTGCCAAGTTTGTGACTTTTTGTTGTGAAAGCAGATGTCGTTAAAGGTGATCACGCTGCACGTTTGGAATGCTGATGATGTTGCTAAACTATAGTACCATGTCCAATTACAATTTTAAGTACATTAATTTGTAAATATCTGTAAGGATGAAACAAAGCGTGATTAGTGTTGCTATCAAAACACCTCTGAAAAACAAGATTGGGAATCTGCACTTATAAAACTTCACCTCTACATCGACCCGATGATTATATTGGTTTCACACCAAGCTGTCCCCCTACGTTTTATAACAAAATTGCGCCCATGTTTACGAGTGCTGTATATCTACCATGATTACTATGTCCAGGTAAACATGTCAAGAAGTAAAATGATTCATTTTTTGGTAAAAGACTAAGTTTTACAACTGCACAGCAGTGGTTTGGAGTTGAAAATTAGTTTGAAATACATAGCTTTTATCAGTATTATGTTGGGTGATTAGATGAGCTGCTAAGCTTGACATGTAGCATACAACATATTTAGAACTTAATTAGATCCTATGTTTAGCGTCAGGCCCGCAACCAGGAGTGAAACGGGGTAATTTCTCCCCCCAAAATTTTCAAAAACATGTTTAGTTTTTAGGTGCAACAAGCTACAATCATTTTGTCCGCCCAAAAATATCAGCTGATTGTACCGTGTTTAGCGTTGTAAGTTTATGCATTGTTCGCGTATATTTTTGTCATGGTTGAAATGATACAAATATTCAATACCATCTGAGAAGTGAAATGTCTATGGAATGTACTAACAGCTACAGAAAGTTTGTAGAGGGAACATTTGTCGCATAGAATGTTTTCGGGAAATTTGGTAGAAATATTCTTCGCACCTCCAAAAAATGCCTGTCCCTACATCTAACGGTTACACTTGCGTGGGTTCCCAGAACTTAGGATGGCCTATGGTCGGCGCACCTTTCCAAAACAGTTGTCCAAGAAAAACACCAGCAATTGATTCAGAACCACTGTTTGCTAATGCAGTGAAGGAGGTAGACTTCATTTCTGCACCTATCACTGTAGATGTAGAGTTCCATCAAAGTAGTCATGCAGAACAATGTATTAAAACAAATCTTCTACATCAGTTTCGAGCCAATGCTGCAGCATGGAAGTTACCGAGCGAGTTATGCGAGGCTCCAATGGCATTGTTTGAAAACCTCCAACGTCAGCTCGCGGTTAAATAACTCGGTTTTCACGCAGTGGCGATTCTAAGCGGGGGCCTGGGTGGGCCATGCCCCCCCCCAGATCTTTGCTTGGCCCCCCGTTTGGCCACCCCAGTATTTTTCTTAATTTCCCGTTTAAGTTCATTTGGTTGACATATGTAGGGTTGCCAAATGCGTTTTGTCAAAATACCGGTAATTATGTCAACACCACCAGATCTAAACTGTGTCGTAATTCGTAAGCGGCACAGGAAAACAGGGAGACAATCAGTATTGTTAAGCCACAATTATAATTTGCCCGTATTTTGGCTGATTCGTTGCATTTTGGTGTGTGTGTGTGTGACGTGACAATCGCACCAAGGATTGCGTCAATAGGAGCAAATAAAATTCGCTAAAGAAACTGTCCTGACAAGATTCACTGCAAGAGTCACTGAGTTATTCTGCGTTACTTCTTTTTGAAATAATGGCAAATTAGTTATTTTCACAATACCGGCTTCAGACACTGGTTTTCAAAATACCGGCCTTTGCTAAATTAGCAGTAAAATACCGGCAAGGCGGGTGAAATGCCGGCCATCTGACAACCTTAGACATATGCAGTAGATAACTTTCGGCCAGCAATATGTTAAACGAAAACCCTGTAGCTTGCATTCAATATTTCCCAAATGCATGATAAACTGGGTTGTTGTTTTTGACGGTCGGGTGACTAAAGTTTTTTATGACGACACGCACCAGGGGTTGCTCAGTTCCTGCGTGGAATTTAGTCACAGTGGTCATGGTGTTGAAAAACTTATTTCGAAACTAATAAACAGTCACAGAAGTGGGAAGACTGATCTTTTGTGCATTTCAGTGTGAGCATGGGCGCAATTTGGTGGGGGACGTGTCTCCCTCACTTTTTTAGACTGGGGGGACATAATATTCAACGTCCCCCCACTTTTTTCTCTTAGGGTTTATATTTGGAGAGGTTTCAAAACCAAATATGACGTTTGTCACGTTTTGTGTGAAGAGTTTTTCATGTTAGATGCTACCCATAGCAATGTTGATGTTGAAACAGAGTTTGGTGTGGTATCACTGATTCTGATATTGTTATAAATTTTTACTTCAAAACTGATTTTTAGCATTTTGCAAGTTTCTAGAGACCGCAAAAGATTGTTAACTGCCTCTCTCCGACATTTATCCAGTGTGGTTTACTTACGAAAGGTCACTGTCTTGAAACNATAAAGCTTAACGGCTGCACACGTGAGAGACCACAGTACAGCCGTGATTTGTTTNGTGCAAAAACGTTGGNTAACTGACTTTACTGTAACGTTGGTTGTCACGTATTCAGGAACAGACTGCGTAAAANTTGAAGATGCAAGTGTATAATGTTAGAAAGTTGCATTTCCACGCAAACCTCTGCGAAGTTTTTGCCGAAGACAAACAGCAACACTATTGTGGAGACTTAGTTTTAGAATGGGTAGTTTTGCAAAAGACTGTCTCCAACCATCAGCAAACAGGATTTCCATCATAGGTTTAGAGAAGTATTGACCTGGCTATATAAGATAGCTTATACGTTAGCCTTATTTGTTGTATGCCACAACAAGGGTGACCAGCAAATTCAAAAGATATTTATACCCACAATGCAGCAATGTTTTCATCCAAGTGCGAAACTTTTGCTTTACAGGTAGCCTACGTATGGGTGGCGGAACTATTTTCAAACTTGGGGGGCACAAGTGAACTTCAAAAAAACTATAAAGATTTTGTGATTTGAATTGGCAACTGTGATATCACAAGCACTGAAATTTGATGTTATTAACTTTTGTCAGCATGTTCAAGCAAGGTTATTCAAAATTTGATAAATCCTCAACGACCCCTATCTACACAACACCCTATCTATCATACACTACACTGACTTGAACACATAAATCTTTAACAATGGACCCAATACGAATTGTGTTACTTACACTTATTTAGGCAAAGTTCCAAATTTAAAAGTGGGAGGGCCGCGCCCTCCTAGAAAAAAAGTGGGGGAGCCTAAATCCATGCGATTCCCCGATGTTAAACCTGAAAATTTTGATTGTGAAAAGACTGAGCTGAGTGGCATAACTGATAGAAGTCACAAGGCAACAGTCACCAGCATGCCCGTAACCAGCTTGGCACACCAGGAGGGGCGAATAATTTTCTGAGGGAGGCACAAATTTTACGTCGAAAGCATGTACGAGAACAATGGTTATTCATGCAATATGTCCAAGACATTTTTTCAGGGGAGGAGAAAGTTTCTCCAGGGGGACAAAGTCCTTAGTTACGGGCCTGGTTACCAGAGGATTAGGTATGCAGACATCACATTGTAGGCTAGATTGGTATATGGGTATGTATTGAGAAAGACGTCTGGTTCGTTTTCCTTTGGATATCTTGAAATCTTCTCTAGTCGGCTTGGATAGTTCTGCTTGGAGGTTTGATTGATGTTTGGAAAGGCTAACAAACGATGTTTGGGCAATCGAAAGGTTACCCAACAGCATGCAGGTGCTGACAAGGGGAGATTGAAAGGACAGATCCCACCCATCAGCAGTAAAAATAAATCGTAAATCATTTTTTGAAGTAGCCTATGCTAATTTTGGCCAAACATTTTTTGCTACTGTAAGAGGATAATGTAACGGATTTCTAGACCATATGGAATCCGGATAGCCGCATTTAGCTACGTCCGTATATTACACGTGAGTTCGCTCATAGACGTAACAAGGACGACATTCACGAAAGCTAGGTTCGCTTGGTCTCCC
>JGI24159J19872_10007667_pt1 | contig 14141 bp, 9 predicted proteins | sample Ectturendosymbi4_FD_19872 | JGI IMG/M metagenome (IMG submission 19872) | reverse complement strand
ATGATACGTACAAGCTGAATCATTGCAAGGAGATGGGAGCAAAACTAGGCAGGAGATTCCTCAAACAGCCGGCTGAAAAGCTCAAGGCGGTTTTTGTTACACTGTGAACAAATGATAAATTCTTTTTGTTCTGTATTTTATCAAACAGCGAGTGGCTAAAAATTGGCATGAATTTGAAATGGTTCTCTTATTCCTCCTCCCAACGGATAGTTTATGACTGCTGGAGCCGGACCAGAGAAAAAAGTGGCCTTCGAGGTCCCGGTCGAATACCAACCGAGTTTTTTTGTTCCATATTCCGATTCTGCAGTCTGCATAGCCGATTGTATATTCGGGTTTGACTATTGCGCATACTCTACTTTCCGTTTGTGGTGGACCGAACGCTCGCGTGTTACTCAATACTTGAGTTGTTGATGCAACGAGTAAACCTTGTAGAAGGAAAAGCCAACTACTCGTTATGTGACCAAGCATGGTTGTCATGCAGGAAAGTGACGACGAGGATTCGCGAGAATCACACGACGACGATCTCAGCGATGACGCCATGATGAGAATCGATTCCATGTTGTCGGAGATATTCAGACAAAGAAAGGTCAGCAGTAATGGCGTGAACCGCGCTGTGCCAGATCCATACCGCACCGTTGGTTGCTCGGCGAAACTACGTCTTTGCTTGCGCAGAAATCGAAACAAGAGGAAAAACGGAGCAGCAAGGTGCAAGTGGCCCACTTTCAACTTCGTTGCTTGGACCTGATCGAGTCATTTATCTCGCGCCAACATCAACACAACCCCCTGGTTCTTGAGCTTGCGCTGCCTTTGCTTGACGTCATTGAAACTGCATCGAAAGATCCGGACAAAACGTCGCTCGCCGAGAGAAGTACATTAATTTTCAGGTAAACCAATGCTTGCGTGATACGCCAATCGGTCCTGACGTGGCCAGGTCCTCAGTCAATAGCGAGTTTTGAGGAAAGCGCGTGTTTGCTTGTCTTATGAACATGATGTACCGAAAAGGTTTGGATCCCATCAGCGCTGTTGACCCTTACAACTCCTGAAGTAAGTGCTTGATGAAACGCAAAGTTTCCGATCTGGGAAATTAAAAAACAAGGTGGCAAGTGCTTCTGGTGTGAAAAAAATGCCCATTGTGTGTGTCACAATGCGTTTTCCTTTGGTGCTTTTGTTGGTTAAAATTTGACCTTGACATTTGTATAAGTGCGCAAAATGATCGGTTCTTGGCTATGGCAACCAGTGTTTAGCTGGTTTTCAAGGTAAGGAATGTGGGAAGAGTTCTCGATGTTGAATGACTCACAGAGAATGACATCAATATTTGCCTTAGTTCAGTCGTATGAAGCATTCCAGCGTTTTGTCAAATACAAATCGCGTTCGCTGTGTGTAAGATCAAAGATAAATAATACCGGAAGAAATTGTTGTGCTTGCGGAAAGTGCGATATTCGATAGGCTACATACGCTACTGTTTGCATTTGTAGCAACGACCAGTCACGGATCAACTCAGATGATCTCGTTTAACTGCGGCTTGTTGCAGTTTTTTCATTTGCAAATAGAGTGTTAAGTGGATCGTAGAAGTTACGGAACCCTTAAATGTCCAAAAGTGCGTGTGATGCTTTTTTATTCAACGTACAGCTTTTTGAAAAAAAACATGCAAACTTTTCGCGCAACGTCAGATTAAATTTAAGGAATGTCAATGTACAATAGGATGACTGTTTATTGACGTATGCCGTTTTTTCTTCGGCTGGTGAAGCGACCTGCCTCGTCTGTGTCGGCAGTTAGTGTGGAGCGCGTCTTCATCATCCGACCAGTTCGCGATGTTCTGCACACTTTTCCATTTTCCCATCAAGCCCTCGTTGGCGTGCTTCGAAAATGTCTGCGGTTTACGAAACATTTGCATCGCGTCCTTATCGCCCACAACCGGCGGTGCGAGTTCGTCAACCTCCCCATCCACGAAAACGCTCGTGACAGGAGGCTGCGTTTTTTTGTTACTTCGGCCAAAGAGCCAGCTCCGTATTTCTTCCGTGACTGCGAGGTCGGCTGCCGTTCTGTCAGCGTTGTCTTTCAGGAGAGGGTCAGCTCCGCTTTCCAGCAGGAGTTTCACCGCGGCCGGAGCGCCTTCCTTCGCGGCGTAATGCAGCGGCGTGCACAGGTTGTAGTTTCTCGCGTTGACCGGGGCGCCCTTTTTCAGCAGAACTTGCACCACCGGCAAGTACCCAAACGCTGCCGCTTTGTGCAGCGGTGTGTCGAGGCATCGGTCGATCGCAATGATGTCGGCGCCGTTATTGAGCAGCAGTGACGTCAGCTGCAGTAGAATGAGTCAATCACTATCCGTACATGTTGGTGAAGAAAATATGACTTTGTCATTGCAAACATTCATACATGCAGCTTTGTCGTAGTGTGTCTAAAAACTGTTGCTCATTAAGCAGTTTTTTAACTGCTGATACTTCAAATTCTTGACTCACCTCCTTGTGTCCTTGCTTTGCTGTCAAATGCAGTGGGGTACCGACTCTGCTTCCCTGGCCAATGTTCACATCTGCGCCGTGCTCGAGCAGAGCCTAGTATAAAACAACGTTTGCGAACGAACTTGGAAAAGTAATTCGGGCTACATGAATGGTTGTAAAGTCACGACAAAGTGCAACTTCAGTGATATGACGATTAGGTATCGAAATGTTGTAAATTGTTTTTTTTCGAAACTTTGCTCGATCGAAAAGATTTCGTTGGTTATACGTAATAACCACGGACACTTTCGAAAGCAGCGAGGTTGAAACCATCATTGTCTTTGTCTGTGTCAACCCGGATTTGAGGTTTTCTTTTCAAGGAACATTTTTGCTAAATGCAACTTCTTGTTGAAACGCAGAATGCTTGTATTACACAACTCTGAAGCAGCCAAGTATTTCAATGCTAGTCAAGCATCGTCACCGTAAAGCTTCCATTTGTCGTAATCAATGACATTATAAAAATACGCAGTTTCTTTTTCCTAACCACGATTGTCACATAGAAGAAAAAATTGCTCAGTTTTTCAAAGGAGTTACTTGCGTTTCTTAAGTGGCTTCAATATCGCCAGGAAGATCAGATCTAAAACACTGTAAACATGATGGTTTGTTTGTTACTGTTAACATTGTTATTATTATTATCGGACAAAAAACTTCAAGTTTGGAAATGTTGGGGAGCGTTGAGTCTGTCAGAAACCCATGAGGTCCACTTTAAAAAAGGTAAGTATTCTTACCTTCATAAAATTTGCCGATTAAAATTCATTAATTATTATGCTTATGTTTCACAATTAAGAAAGACCTATTAGTGCTACTATCCTACCTGTTGAAGCCAATCTTGTCGATTGCTTTAGCTTACCTGTTAAGCCTTTTCTTATCAATCATCATTTGTCAGATTTTGTATGGAAGGAAGCGTTAGCAATCAAAGTTTGCTTGCAGATTTTGTGGTTTTGGTTAAATTGCCAGACACCCAGTTATGAGGTAACTTGTCATTTACTGTGCTTCCAAGCGTTCTATTCGCTGTGGAGTTTTGTAAGCGCTAGCGTTGAAAAAAGTGTCAGACGTTTTGACAAAAAATGTGCATCATTGGCACCGAACGATGTTTGGAAAAAGCCTTATAAACGAGAAGTTTTACAAGTTGGGGTGCTGGAGGTCACCATTAAGTTAGGAACTTAGAGGGTTTAAACGAAGTTCAGATAATATGAAAACGTGTAAGTCTTGTTTTCCAAAGCTTAGTTACAGATGAGTCGAAAATATGTTTTTACGATTTAAAACCACCAACTCGTAACCCCGAAATCATAAAACGCCACATCAATAACTTTCCTTTTATTAATGGGAATTTCAATGCATCCAGTACCGCAGTACTGTGACCAATATGCGAACTGGTTGAAAAAGAAAAACTCTTAAATATTTGTCCATTTTGTGATTGATTCTCAAAAGTGTAATACAGTAGCTTGCTAGCACGGGACATCACTTAACAGGTTTAACTGAAGGTCACCTTAATCCAGAACAGGAATACGTTTTAAAGTTTCACTTGCGCCGTTTAAGCTATTAAAACCAGAAAGCCTATCGTGACCCGTTGGAAGTTGAAGTTCTGCTGTTAAGATTTAGACACTGCCTTTCAAAAATGGATTGGCTGTTTATGAGTTCGTTGAACTCTAATGATTTTTTATAATGTATGCAAATAAACAGCAATGGGATCATTTGTGGAAGAAGTTTAGTTTTGAGCTCTTGATAAATGCCAAACGTATGTTTTACCTGAAATAATGCGGCGCTATTGTTGGGGGAGATCGGAAATTCTGTTGGAGCTGGTAAAAAATATCAGGAAATTATTAGAATGCTTAGTAAATTTGCTACTGACAAAGTCGTTGTTTCTTTTCTGATTTGCAAACGATTTTACAGTCGGGATTATCAGTTGCAGTGTTGAGTTGTAATCTTTTTGCAACTGGCGAAAAAATTCAGACTGGCACCATCATACGTCGTTCAACTACAACTAAGCCATATTCGTGAGAATGGTATAAGATGTTGGCGGGATCCATTACTGACTTAACGTTGGAATTACAATGATAAAAGAGAACCGCATATTGTACTTTGACGATTCCCAGGTGTCCTTGAAGGGCTGCCATGTGCAGAGGATACTCATCCGAATGTGAATTGTGTCGACTTTCGTTTCCCAACCAAGTAGTTTGGTTAGTTGAAGCTCCAGCTTTAAGCATCATTCGAACCTGTGTAATTGAAAAAATTACGTATGTTTGGCAACTTAGACTTACGAGCGTTTGCAAGATTCATAAAATCATGAGTTAAGCAGACAATCAATCTAGCAAGACTTCAATAAACCCACAACCTTTCCAGCTTCGCATGTCACAAGAGTTACAGGGCGACTTCAACTGTAATGATAGTGTTTTACTCTTGCGTGTCTGATGCTGTGAGCAGTCCCTTCGCCAAAGGTAGGCTTAGCCCCCCAAAAAAAGCTTCAAGACCCCAAAATCAAATGCAAAACGCTAGAAGTCGGTGGATTTTTATCAATCCGTATTCTGTTCTGTAATTAAGGGACAGAGTATCAGTTGCCACTGTTGCCCAGAACAACATCGCCTGATCACTGACACGTTTGTGGGGAAGTAAAGGTCTCGACGCTTGATAGCAAAGCGTCAGCATTCATTGCGTGGAGTGTTGAACCTGAATGTGAGGTTAGCTTATATGCATAGTTGCATACGTCCAGAAGTCAAACTTCCAATTGGTCAACGTATTCCGTGTAGTGATTGTCAAAAGATGTATTATGAATTATTTTGAATTTGTTACCCGTTATGAATTATTTTGTGCTAAGTAAAATCTTGACTGATTCTTAATGCTAGTAGTGTTACACTACATTTCAGCTACTAAACAAGGTCTGCTACAGTAGATGTTAACATAAATTGTCAGAATGTCAAGCTCTCCTGCACAAATGTAAAGCGACGGTTCTGGTTGTGAGACTTGACTGTATTCAACAGATCTTTGAAATATTCTCTTCATCTGCCAAGGTTGTTTTTCTCATTTCTGAATAGGACGTAGTATTGATCTTTGCTTGGATCTAACAATATTAGGTCTTTTACCGTGGAGACGCCAGATGTGTCAATACACTTTGTTGGCTTGCAAATAATTGGAATCGAGTTCATGTCCGAAATTCTCCCAAGGATATATTTCAGACTCAGGGGAATTCGCGCTTCAGCGTACGGAGAACTTAAAGTAGGAAAGTAGGTTCAGCTTTGTTCTGAAACCAAGTCTTGCAGATTGATTACTATGCTCGAATACCACCTTTCACAACGTTGTTCCACTCACGAAATACTTTTTTGTTACCTACCGCCACACCGAGCCGTTCCTGTTCTCATACCTGAGCACTTGAAGCTACAGCTGACTTGAACAACCTCCACTCCTACGTCAGCTGTGCATTCCGAGAGCTCACAGTACAGGGACGATACCCTTGTGCGAAGATCTTCCTTGCATTCTTTTCCACCAAGGCCTCCGCTAAGTCTGGCCCGTTAGTCCTGCGCCTTCGTTTAGGCCCTGTTGTTTTTACAGACGTAATTTGCAGACAGCCATGTGACGACTGGTTGGCAGTTGTGCACTCGTTTAGACACACGTCCAACATTGATTGGAACAGGTCAGCTGTAACAACACAAAAACCAACCAATGACTGCTGACTCAACGGATCTCTGCACCAGTTATATTTGTGCCGATCTCTGTGTTGGAAAAAAGTGTTCATGGAGTAAAGTACATTGGTGCACCACAGTTTCAGGGTAAGAGTTCCGTGATTATTTAGGTTAGCATCACCATGTTGACCAAACGCTTTTTCCACACGCTAACGTCATTTTCAATGTGTGTATTGCAGTCTCCCAAAAATTGTGGTTTCGTTAGCTTTAACCTGTCGCAGGGCATCTCTATTTTCCTCCACGAACTCGGCGTATTTTGCAGCTGCGTTTAGTGCGCATGCCTGTATGAAATACAAGGATTAGTTTGCCAATTTCAGCAGCCTCGATGGGATCCATTCATCAGAACAGCCAGCCAGCTTATGTCTTACAGGCACCTCAGCCTGGCCAGGCAGTGTTGTTGGCTCAGAGTCGCAGTAGAAGTTTCCACCCATCGCTCAGCTCCACCCACAGTGTTAGAGCGACGATGCTTTATCAAAGATTTTCAACGGTATCGAGTCATTCAGACATTGTCATTCTGCTTCTTCAACACGTTCCTGCTGTTATCCTTGTAAATAAAACGATATACTCCAGTTCCCAATCACCATCTTAGGGCAAGGTTGTCGTTTATGCGTGGCTTTCATGTCTCCCAGAGTAGAATCGCTTTGCTCTGACCCTATTCGCCTCCCCAGACGTTGCGGGCGGAAAATGGAGCCTCCAAGTGAGGATGGCTGATGGGGGAGACTGTTGCGAATTTTTCGAACTCTGCCTAATGCCCGAATCCGGTCCTTATTCAGGCGCACGACGGCCAATGCGCAATGGTGTTGATATTTCTTGCACGTTTTGTGCTACGGTGGTTGCTGCCAAAGTTATAGCAACATCCCCAATATTGGATCATTGGTCACCCCATTTGCGCAGTAACTTTTGTAACTACGGGCATATGTGTGTAGGATGGGCCTTGCATTGTATGAAGTGCATCACAAGAACCAGCAATCACTTCACCTGAAATGCGCTATCACTTTGAACGGGCAAGGGTAGACGATAACGTGATCCTTCTGATTCATAACCCCCATATCAAAAACTTCAGCATTACAAAATCAAAAGCTTTTGTGTGTAACCAACACGTCGAAAAAATAGTGGCTGTGCTTACAATAACCCGTGAAATGTATCTTAAGAGGTTTTGTATTTTGCACCAAGTTATTCGTCATGGTGTGTTATGTCAATCGGTTATTGTTTAAACTCATTGTTGAAATTTCAGCGTTCCGCTTTGTTTAGGCTGCAATTTGCTGCAAGGGGATAATAAACCGGATGTATAACCGTTAAAGATAAAATGGTGTGGTGTTTATTACTTTGCTAATTGACGTTACTCGCATTCGTAGAGTTGCTACGGGATACCGCTTCAAGCGCTGTTGTGCTTTAATTTCACTGTGGTTGATGGAATGTTTTGGCGTACAGTTGTTTAAGAAACAAAACAAAAACTAAAAAGGAAGTATACTAACCAAAGCTTCATTCCTTTGAGTAATTGCCATGCTGAGAAACGAACACTGACCATTTTGACTGTACTCATTTGGATTTGCTCCTAGAAACACGTAGTTGAAGTTATAATTGCGCTTCTACCAAGCATACTTGACTCGCCCAAAACCCATACCTGTGCTCAGTAGTCGTCGTACTCTTGTAGTGTCCTGCTTCTGCAAATACTTTTCAAGTTTACCTTCCTTGTCCGTCACGCACCAGTACGTCAACATGGCGATAAGGTTTTACTTTCCCAAAAATGTCTAACATCTGGAATAAAGATGTCATATAAAGCACTGCAGTGTGATTTGTAAGCCATTGACAGAATTGGCACCTACTAGTAAGTGCTTGACTATACGAATCGCGTTTTACTATTGTGTTTGCTGGTGCTCATTTCTGAACTACAGATCAGTGCTTATGCAACAGTTCCCGCCCAAATTGGCCTGTGGTTTGACGTTATTTTCCAACACTGAGGTACGTCCCATAACATAAAGATCCTTCTGATCGATTCTTGTTGACACCATGAGCTCCTTGTTTGCAGTAGGCGCGAAATTCATAATGCCATCAATGGAAGGGTTTAATAACAAAACATGGATGGTGTTGTGAACTCGTGCCGAGTATATTTGCAGCCTCAATAACAACGTTAGCAAACGCAAAGTTTAATTCCATCAACGCATCGACTGGTGTTCGAAAGTTGCTACCGCAATCGCATCCCTTGTTATTTTCTTTCCTTCGCAAACATTTCTGTATAACACGCATGCTAGGAGATTGCATTCTATGCCTACGTCTGCCTCGGTGTTCACATCTTAAACACTTCACAAACTGGATTTCACCGTGCTCTGTCCTGTTTCGTTAAAGCCTCAGAAAAACGTACCGTATTGTTCTGAAGAAGCACACTTTGACCGGGGTTTGAAATGAACTGGATAGGGACTGCTTTTTCACTTATTTCACCGTTCTGCTTTTTACAACTTAATGGCCAAACACCCCGCTGGGTTTATATACCTTCCTTTGTGGAGTACGAAGTCATCAAATACTTCTCCAGTGAATTGCCTTGTGTTTTGTTTGGTAATGTCTTAATGGTAGCGCTCAGAATCAACACGAACAACGCCTTGTGGGTTTTACTGGTTGGAATGGGTTACAGAACACAACCAGTTGTGTGCACCGAGCGTGAATTCCATGCCTTCAGAAACTCCAAAGTAACCAAGGCCTTCTTAAATATGACGTATCTAATCAGGTTAAGCTCACGCTTGACTTGGTTTATGTGACCACATTTTGTGTGCCGTGAGATTAGCTGCCATGTTAATGCGTCCCATCGAATGTAGGATTGCATGAGTGGAAATGTCTATAACGTATGAAGGCGTTTTTCCGCTTCAAGAAATTGTTTTGCTGGCCTTGTTAGCATACAAAAAACAGTGGAAATTACTTGTTTTCTGTTTGCGCTTTGCCTTAACGCACTTACAGTTAAACTACACGTGTTTCAAACTTGATTTAAGCTCAGCTGAAATTTTAAGTTTTTTGTGAATAAAATTCGGCGCAACTCACGATTATTTATTACCGCTCATATGCCAACTTTCGCGTCCTAAGCAACTTACAGAACAGCGTCAACAGAGTCTATGGCTGAAAACCAAACCAATCGGTCAAACTTAAGGTCTTCGTAATGAAACCACCCAAACCGACACCAGCCTCCGTGAAAGCAGTGACGCAAAAGTACAGCTTTTTTACTCAAGTCGCGCGGAGCAGGCGAATGCTTATTAATACGCTACATATAGTTTGCATCACAATAAATATACTGGTAAATTATTTGATGCTGTCATTAAAATAGTGCTACTGGCACCGAAGCATACTGCATTAGAGCTATTCAAATCGCAATGTTTTTTAGGTCTGTCAAGTTTTGCGTTGCCTCTTCCGTGGATTGTTCTTGCATTTCTTCAACAATTCGGTGTCTGTAATTGACGCACGTAGCTGAAGTTTTCAACAACTTTTTAAGCTTTGATGCTGACAAAAAATAAGCTTAGGAAGTCATTCTAAACGTTGCAAACTTTCTTGCTGCACTTCCACATTGAAAGAAGCAAAAGTGGACACGTTTCTGAAGCGGGCCACATACCATCCTTTTCATATTTAGACATGCACCTACCGCAAAGTTTTGTTTTTCAGGTTGAAGCTGTGCAAGATGAAGAGCTATCCAAGTAATCTTAGTAAAAGCGAAATTTCCGACTGCCACGATCACATTGAAAATGTTCTTCAGCGTTGCTACCGAGCTTCGGGCGGTGTTTTCATGGCTCAGCTCTACTCCAACTGCTGCATGTTCTTCCTGCGCGTACTTTCTGGGAACTCGACGAAGCAAGACAGGTTCAAAAACTTGCATGACCTGCTCTTTTTGTTCGTTTTACAAGTTTTGGCCTCTGAGCTAACTGCTGTAATGTTCTCGTAAGCTGCAAACGCAATTCCCTTTGGTCCGGTTGGTCTGTATAAATATCAAGAGCAGTTAGTTGTCGCTGCTCCCATTCGCAGACGTAAGTCAAATGAAAAATCAAATGCTCTTCATAGAAGATGTCAATGGCTGTTTTTTGTGTAACCCGAAAGTGCCTGAAACGGTAAGATTCCAGCTCTGGTGGATGCAGTAGCTCTTCACCTAGTAACGCCTAAATGAAAATCGGACAAACCCTAATATTTGAACAGAAGTATAGCGTAAAATTAAAATAAGACATAAGCTGGCAATTAACCAACAACGAAGATTTGAAAACAGGCTATTGCTGCAGGTTTTCCTGATAGTGTTGCTCGCCATGCTACATGAACGCTTTGCTCGGAAGTAATATCTGATAACGAAAGTCAACGTCTTGCGCACAATACTGATGTCTGAAATTACGATCTCCCCCTCTATTTTTGTTTGCTCAGCATTGTCATCGATACCATGATCTTGTGAATGTGTGCAAACAATCCGGCATTTAGGTAGCGTGCTTTTAATGCTTTGCAGCATTTTTCAAAATCTCGCTTGTTTTTTAAGTAAATTTGTTGCTGTTTGTTTTGTGATGCGCAAATCGTTCAAACTTTCCATCAGAAAATAATACTAGGACTGAAAGAGTGGCCAGAATTTTTTGATAATAATAGTTAGCGACAAGATATCTTTTCATTAATTTTCATTCACACCACAGCAGCATCCAGATGTGGCATAGAAGACTTTTTTATGCAAAGAGGCGGTGGCGTAGTGAGGAGTGAAAGGGTGGAACGCGTCCCACGCGTATGGTCCTAGGGTGTGAATGGTCCAGAGTTTGGGATTGCTCGTGTCCACGGTGGAGAAAAACTGTCGGGATGACCAATAAAGTGTCATCAATCGGGCCTTTTTTATGACCTAAAAATGTGGATAATGTCACTTTATTTTTCAGAAAATATGACTTCATATGACCAAACACAAATATTTCTTTTTTCAATACCTTTCTGGTGCTTCCCTGTTGCTACATGCTATTCAACAAAAAAGCGCTTCTTGTGCAACAGCACACTTCGCAATAGAGTTCCTCACTAGATGCATCTGTAAATTCCTCAATCTTTTCTAATCGCTTCGATCTTTGTAGCACTGGACAATTTTACCTTGGAATTGTGATTTCTGTTTTTAACTTCGCAAAATGACAGTTGACACACTCCTTCGTCAAAAGAATCAGAAGTAGATCCACAAGTGGAACGAAATTTATCGTGTCACAAAATGCTATATGATGTCATATACTGGATTATCTAAGTGCTCCCAAAAGAGCGGCAGATGTGCTAATAAGTTCGCTGTGCATTGCCTGTATCACACTGTTTACAAAACATGTTGATAGCGCAAATTTGCAGTTGTATGTATAATAAATGTTAGTGTTTCAATTTGGGTTGTTTAAGGAAAAATAATATTGTTCGCAGGGTGCCCAAGTGGGATCAATTGCAGGAGCAGCTTAGACTTAGCGATATAGTAGTTTCACCTGATATTTTGAGATTGTTTTAATGGTTTCCTCATTGAATTCGGTTGAAAATATGCGAAATATGACTTCATGCCCTAAAACGGAAAATACGACTTTTTATGACTTTATAACTTTTGTTATAGCTTCGTAGGGGTGCGATTTTTGTTGTAAAACTCGGTTCATAGCTTCCTGAAACACATAAAAATATGACTTTTGTGACTTTAAATGGCCCTGGTCAGCAATCAAATTTTTACTAAACTTTACTTCAATTTGAAAGGTTGGCTGGAGATCACAAGATTCCAAAGACATCTTATGGCTAATTTTGTTTGTAATTATTTTTTTCAACAATTCGTGAAACGTTTGTCAGGAGACGCAAACAGCAGAGACAGGTGGGCCGAATATATACTTTGGGGGCCAAATTAACGTTGTCCATTGGTGCCTCCTACACTCGTGACGCCAATGAGTGAAAAAATGTCCGAAAGTTTCTCACGAGTTTTTTTGTATTGTTTAGCTGTATGTAAATTAACTTGGTAATTGAAAGTAATCCTGTTCGCTGTCTGATTGGTACCGTTATTGCTACCGCGATGAATTTTGATTGTCAGGTCGCAACGATTTTCAGTGACCGTGACTTTTGCGAAACCTTTAGTTCTAATATTTACTGCATTTCGAGTGGTATAAATTCAAACTCTGAGTGTAGGATTTCTTTTTCAGTAAGTACTAGCTGCTTACCGTGTAATGGCAAATTCAGATCGTATTTAACAAAATCCGATGCACTTTCAGTTCTGTTGCGTCACCGCGAACCTGCTAATATGCTACTGTTTGCATCTCTTAGCAACTTATCATTCGGTGTACTTGCTTTTCCGGAAAAAAACATTCTATACTACTGTAATTTGCAACTTACGTTGTTGTTTTTAGTGTATCGGGAGCTGTGGACGCAGCTCGAGTGTCAGGTTTGTATTGCGCGTTGCTGAAAGACTTCATGACGCGGCGGGAAAGCAAAGTACAGCATGTTGTCCTGCAAGATTTCGTCACAAGATATCCAGCCTTGGCGCGAGATCTTGCGAAGCCGCTGTCGGTGTATATCAAGGATGGTGTTCAAGTTTACCGGAAGGTGAATTGGGCGCCTGGACTTGTGTGCTTATTGGAAAAAAGTTATTGGAAAAACTTATTGGAAACTTATTGGAAAAAAGTTACTTATTGGAAAAAAGTTGCGATGCAAACGACGTTCCTGCAGTAGCTGTCCTCGTTTTTTTCTTTTTTTGGAAAAAGAAATCGTCTCGTCTGGTATTATATAAAGTGTGAGTTGTCGGCCATTCGCATGGAATCACACGTTAGCGGAGAAAAATTCTCATGTCCGTCCACATTGCAAGCCGTGAAATGTAGTAATTCACGGATCGTCGATTCTAGTTTTGCGTAGATAGTCGCAGGCTTTCTACGGTCTACCAGTATTCCAAAAAAGCTTTCAGGTAAAGTGTTTGGCATACACGGATAGCTGGTACGATGCAGACCAAGTGACGGTAATTCTTTGCGAGTAATCATTGACTATTCTACATATTACCGCCAAACTGTGCTGTGTCCAGTGTTCCCTCTGAGATGCGCAACTGCGCAGTACAACCAAACCACTTGCGTAGTGATATCTCATTCTCGTCCACTTGCAGCATTCCTAATTTAATATCGTATATATATATATATCGCATAGCCCTGTAACGCTTGAAACGCTTCACTGGTCGTGGGTCTGTATTGTCGAGCCATTGCATGCTCACTAAAACGAAAATTTCCCAAGTGCAAAATTTTCTTATTTCGTATGAGGATCGCTGCCAGGTCTAAAGCCAAAGAAAATCACTTTGCGATTTAAGGTCATTTTTCGCTGAAAGTGATCAGCTGTATCGTCAGAGATAGACTCAACTCAATCGAGAAGCTTTTTTCAGACTCAAGCCTGCAATTTCCTGACGTCTCTTTTCACCTCGAATGCTTCGACCGGGAGCGGCCAATCAATATCCGAAGATGTCCTGCGTTCAATAAACGATGTTTTTGCGGATCGCGTATCACGTTCTATTGAGGTCAAGCCCAAGTATTTAGGGGAAATGGTTAGGTATGGTTTTGTTTGCACTTAATTCCTGTGCACATCTTTCCGCTGATTTCATAAACCCTTGTTTTTCTTGGAACGAAACGTCAGTTTTCACGACCTCGAAATTTGTTACAAAAAGCATTTTTGTCAAGTTCGAAAATGGCGGTTCGTGAAGCGTTTTGCACTTTCTTTTGCCAGAAAAAGTTTCTCTTTTCACTTACCTATGATCAGCAGGGCAAGTTTTTGTTGCAGTAAAAAAGTGAGAAAGTTGCATTTATGCGCACATTTGACTGCGAAAGACTTGACACAACCTATTTTCGTTTGCATCGACTTGGCCAAAAGCCAAGATTTTCCGCTCTTCCACCTCTAATTGAGTTCGGGCACTGTCGTACTTGACTGGGGTTGTAAAACTTCTAGCTTGCAAACCAATGAGACGCAGCTAATCCGTCATATAGCCCTTTTTCATGCAATCAAAGAGAATAGA
>JGI24159J19872_10007666_pt1 | contig 14141 bp, 8 predicted proteins | sample Ectturendosymbi4_FD_19872 | JGI IMG/M metagenome (IMG submission 19872) | reverse complement strand
AAAAAAAAAAAAAAAAAAAAAAAAAACTATGCAAATTTAACGAACAAGTACTGAGCTTTTCGAGAGATCAGATACACAAAACGCCAGTAGTGATGCAGACTGTCGTGAACTATATAAAGCGTTTTTTCCCTAACTGGGGTCCTTGGACCACTAGGGGCAGTGACAATTGCACATTTCGTCTGCGAAGATCTGAAAAAAATTAAAAGTCCGACATAGACGTTGTACAATGCGTACATTGTCACAAACAACTGCCCCAGTGATTCGTAACTGACATGAGTTAGCAAGCTTTTTCAATCAGAAAATTTGGTAGTTCTTTAAAATTTGAGAAATTTTAAATTTCTTAGTCAAAAAATTGTTTGAAATGATTCTGGCATTGAGCGTCTGTGATGTGATAATTATTTAAGTGACTTAGCGTTAGTCGGGAATGTTCGTTGAAATATTATGGTATGATAAAAAATTCAAATATTGTTCAGTGTCATTTAGTTTTCGTTTTGTATTCTCTTCCGCGTTAGTTGGGCGGAAAGTTGATGCGTCACAATATTGGGATCGAGAAAAAACAGAATCTGAAATGGGGGTCCGTTGCCCATAAAGGTTGGGAAACCCTGATATAAGGAGTAATAAACTTTGTTTTAAAGCGAATTTACCAGGTCAACTCCATGCAGCAATAAAAAATTATAACGTAAGTGGGAATTAGTTGCTTACGCTGTATCTTGCGGGCGTAGCCTACATTAGAATCTATGGAAACTATTCCACGTCGACAGCACAGCATTCTTGATTCATTGATGAATAAGTGCGTAACTTATGCAATCACTTCTTATCTAATCATTTATTGCGATTTTTGTCTCCAAGCTTTTACCTGCACGCCCACCCTTCGTAGCCTGAACTGAGTGACTGTACGTGCAGCTAATAAAAGAATATCATTTACCGCATCCTCTTTCTTTCAGGAAAACAACTGATGGCTTGATCCTAACAAATAGCAAACCCATGTCTTTTTTTGTGTTTATGAACTATGGGCCTGGGTATTTAGATTTTTTTCTCGACTTATTTTCAATCGTTCTACTATTTGACCTTGCAGCCCTTGCAATACTGACTTTCATTTTTTGGAAAAAGCGTAAGTTCTTCGCTCATTTAACTTGTCGTCGTACAAAGTAGAATCTGATCATTGTTCTTAACTATTCACAGTTTAGTGAAATCCTTGAATCTGCAGATGGTAATTGCAGTTGGACACCTGTTGTACGCGTTGCAAGTGCCAGCGAGAAAATGCTGTATATTTTTAAACGTTTCTATTTGGTTTAATGCTGTAGCTAACGAGCCAAACCAAAATGTCCATTTATAGTGGGTTTTAAATCGTTAAGCTGCCAAACTACCTCAGTTGTTGTATTCGTGAATTGAAGTTCACAGTTTAGACGATTAGCCTTCTAAGTTATTGATCAAGCCTAAGACATTTTTCTGAGTTGCAAGCAACTGCATAAATTCGGGAAATACAGTTTCAATTTGTCACATGCCTTCATCAAATGTCTATTTCAAGCTCCACGTAAGAGCGCCTTTGATGTCAAAGTTGTCAGAAGTCTTTAGAGCACATTTTAACTTTGCTGGATACAGCAATGCATCTTGTAATTGGACACTTTTGGTTCGAGAAGGTCACAGAATTTACCCTAAAAAGCTCTTCCCAATCAAAAGAATCTTGTTGCGCAGGCGTACATCACTTAGTAAATGTCAACAACAAAACTCGCCCCGTGTATCTTTTTCGTTTGTAATTAAATTACGCACCGCCTCTTCCCATGAAAATACCTAATGCTGTTTAGGATCGGTCAATGGCGCCAGATGTGTCGCTGGCTTCGACAATCCACTGTTCATTACTAAAATTGAAAAAAAGAATGTCAAGAAGGGCTTCTGCAACGCTTCTACCCAGACGACAAAAGCAGACCTCGAACAGACTTTGGTGAGATGAAATTCTATCTCTTGTATTAATCTGTTCCGGCGGTCTGTGAATAAATAGATTGTGAAGACACCTGACCTTGGCCTTTGCAGGTGTAGTAATTCATTTATGAACAAACCTTGCGCAAAAATATCCGAATAATAATATAGCATTTGATATACTTAGCCAATTTGTACATGTTCTGCAGGTAATTGAAGAAGCTACGGTCGAAGCATCAAATCTTAGTACGAAGCTGGAAGGAGCTGACAGTGGTAATTTTGATCGTTTTTGATTTCACTGAAACTTGAAATTGGTTACACGTCCTTCGTCACATTTAACTGCAACATGAAACCACACCCTTATGTTCAAGGTAGGCTCCAGCGGCACCTAATTAAGTATATAGCCTATTTCCAATGCATTTGGTAGAGGTTAAACACCAACCATGTCTTGTGTCCCTGCCTCCTACTTGTCAGGGACCTCTTTAAAATGTTTGAAGATAGTGGAACACTATCTAAAACTTTGAAGAAAAAATGTAACATTACAAAAGGAGCAAATACTGAAAAATAAGAAGAAAAAGATATCCAATAAAATCAACAGAAACTTATCAAAATACGTTTCCGAAACTATTTATGTAATTCATAGGTGATAAACATGCTGTCTCCAGTAACCGAACAGAATTTAGAAAACTTGATCTCTTTTAAACATTGATTTGCAACTTACATGGCAATAAAAAGAAGGGAGCAAAAATCTTGATTACTATGAACTTGTTTGAGAGGTCCGTTCACATAACCTAAGGAAGATATAAGTCAACATTGAAACTTCCTCGTGAACAACCTTGGTTAAATGGTCTCGTCTTTACGCAAAAACATTAATAAGCATGAAAACTATCTTTTAGGACTTGTTCACGGTAGGTAGAAAAACTACTCTAGTAATGACATCGACACGACATTCTCCACCCAAAAGTGTAAAGTTAAAGTTTAAGGTTCTTTGAAGCTGTCAGAGGATCAAAAAACGTTTCTTAAACGCCAGAACGTTGTGAAGTTTAAACGACTTTAATGACATTAAACGCAAAGAATTCAATATGTTTAGGTGGCGGTTTCCCTGGTGGCGATTGTCTTAGGTGGCAGTTGCATGTCTTAGGTGGCAGTTGTCTGGGTGCCAGTTGTTCTTATTGGAAGCTGTCCTATGTGGCATTTGTCCGGGGCGGCAGTCGTCCTGGGTGGCAGTTGTCCGGGTGGCACTCGTCCGTGGTGGCAGTTGTCCACGTGGCTGTAGTCCGGATAACACAAACGAAGTATCTTTCCATGTCAGTTCCATCTCAGTTTAAGTTTTAAACTACTTGTCATTAGTATCAGTCATAATTGCATCCAAAACATCGTTGCGAACCTTTTACAAACACAAAGCATATCATCATTCATATGATGAAAAACTTGTGTTGGGTATGATGTAATGGCCGGTGAATGCAAGGCGCTCTTACATAAACCACCAAAACGTTTCCATCCTTCTGCACCGTCAGGTCCACAAAAATGATGATAAAGACAACCAAACGTAACCAAATGCACCAGTTTAAAAATGTACTCCGAAGAGTTGCACTCTTCGTGCATAAACGTTTCAGCTTATCGCAGCTTAACCCGAATCGACTGAGTTAACAGTGCATAAAAATACGAAGAACATTTAGACACTATAAATTCAGCACAGAGGAATTTTTAGCACATACATGCAAACAACAATGGAAGAAAAGAGACATTTTTAACTTTTGTTAGCGAACGTTGTCACAGAGAAACTCTTAAAAGTTACATGCACGTATTGAATTTATGCTCGTTTTTAGCTTAAATTCACTGAAAAAATTCTCTCGTCGTGATGCTAGACAGGAAAATCAATTGTCTATAGTAAAACTCTTGTTGGGAATATCAACAAGGGATTGACTGATTGTGGTGTCAAGTGGGCAAGGGCAAAAGGGCGCTTACGTGATTTTGATGCTACAATGCATAACGGAAGAACAACGCGCGAAATTGTGTCTGAGCTATAGACTATGAAGAAAACGTTGGAGACTTTATTGATAATTCTAATTCTCTTTTCTATCTATGCCAATACACCTTTGTTGCTTTAAAAGGTTGCCGATTTGTGAAAAAATTATTTTTCTACTTCCTATGCACAGGGCCGTATTTAGCTGATGCGAGGCCCTACGCTAATCCAATTGTGAGGCCCCCGTCTGCCACTGTTACGAGGAAAAAATTAAAAAGCTTTTTAATCAAATTGAACAAAGCCGAAAATGACGATATTGACGCCCTAAGCGTACCGTCAATAAAAAATTCGAAATCACACTAGAGAGCCCCACGATCACTGCGCTTGTTGCTGCCTTCGATGCAAAAGTGTGCTGTTCGGTGACATGGAATTGTTGAAATCGTACTTGGCTGGCAGGAACAGGATTATTAATTTTTGCAGGCAAACCAACCGAAAACGTTACGGTTAATTACTGAAAATATACATGGCCTACTTTTTTTGAGTTTCATATCTGTTTTTTCTTATCTGTGCTCAAAAAAAAAAAAAAAAAACACACTGCACATATCTTAGGCGGTATAAAGACGTTAAAGCACAACATCATCCTCACGTTACCACGGCTGTAAAACTCTTACAGGCGTAAGCAAAACACGTCAAGTAAAACGCACCTAAATGGTTGCAACTGCTGGGTTCACGATTCGGGTGTTTGTTACTTTTTCAGACTGCTAAGAATAGAACGCAACAAAACCGTAGCGCAAAAGATATAAGGTTTTAAACCAGAACCGTCCCAGAAAGTTTTAAATAGGGGGCTTTACATTTGGCCAGGGGGTCTTGACATTCTGAAAACTTGATCAAATCTCCACTGGTTTATAGTGTTTCGTATTTAAATTTGAAGGGGATGAACTCACAATGCTCCCCCGTGGAGACAGGACTGGCTTAAACTTTCCTTAAGCTGTCGTTATTGAAATACGTACAAAATCTACAATCATCGAATCAAGTAAGGCTGAACAGAGCCCAGTAAACAGTTAAAAAGGTTTTGTCCTGACCTTCTTCATAACAAAATCATCTAGCTATTCCTTACAATCTGTTTGCCTAAGTTTGTCACTTTTGATGCACCGAATGCTTAGTGCGGGTAACCCCTCCTGGAAAATTGTGACCCTTAATTCATTTTTAATTCTTTTGAATCTTCAAAAAGACCTTTCTCCTGGCCAGTTAGCGACCATCAAGCTAAGAAATAAGGGTCTACGTGTTTGGATGAACTAAAAACCACTAATCTAAGGCTGTTTTTTTCGCTGAGACATTTCGGTCATTTTTTGCTGAGACATGTTAGTCACTGAGATATTTCGGTCAGTTGTCTCACAGCTGTATTAAAATTCGCCGTAACAGTGTTCATTAGCCTATATTTTCAGACATTCTGACCGAAATGACTTAATTTTCGCCGGTATTTCTAAACCATTTCGGTATATGACAGAAAAAAGCTAGATCTGAGGCATTAGGCCAAACGCACTTTTATCTTTTGCTTTCTCTTTGGGATAGAATTCTGTGTTTGCCAGTTGGCAGAGTGACTTTTACTTACTATAGTAATTTAGTATATTCAAGCTCATGAAGTTCTTCTCTGATTTGCTTATCATAAGAGCAGTACAAACTTGCGCGAGTAGCCTACTTAGTAGCAATGTGATTTCTGAATGACTTTGTTAAATAAAGTTAAGATGGAAAAAATCACATCCAAAATTACCAAACGAACTTTTCGTAATAGAAACGTTAACAAACCTACAATATTGCTCAGAATAGGCAAGTATGTTTTTATTGTAGGATAATGCTACTAGCATCACACATAGCTCTTACCTGCAGTACAACATTAAGCTTTGATCAGGTGCATTTCAAACACGAACAGCCACAAGTTCGTTTGTCTGATTCACACCTAGGAATCGGTAGGATTCAGCAAAACACAGGACACAGCCAACGTCCTTTGAGTATATCGACACAATGCTTGGCATGCGGCTTGACCAACGGTCATATTGAGATTCGTGGAAACTCGTTGGAAGACCCTGGCGTCATGAACACGAAATCTGATTAGGTGAAAACACTAAATTTAATGAATAATTAAGAAAAAAATTTGATGAATATGGAGCCTCCAAGGAAGTAAAAAGTTGACGGTTGAGAAACATTAGAACTGTTGTTAGCGAAATATTCTAGCGTCATTTCATTTATTTGTGGATATTACAAAGCTTTTTTCTCTTTCAAAGTAGTAATGACGTGGTTTAAAGTTGAAAAAGTAACTCCCTGTGAATACTCTACAATAGAAGTTTAACATTTCTTGGTGAGAATTATGTGTTTGAAGCCGCAGTATATGCAAAGGATAAGGGATGCTTGGCACAACGCAGCAAAACCATCTCTTGGAAGAAAAATAATTAAAAGTTCCGATTAAAAGTTAATTGGTCATAGCTGAGGCTTTTCAGTCCGTGGTAATGGAATCCATTGGCCAGTGCGTGCTTCCTCTGCCATGTGAAGAACAACAAAAAGAGTCCCTAGTTGAAGATCAACATCTACAAGGAAAATCTAAAAGAACTGCGCAGAGAAACCACTCAGAACAAAACTTGATTAGGTCCTTGCAACAACAGTGCTGCAAACCACAACAGTTTGAACTGAGTCAAGCAGCTCCAGATAAGTAAAACTAAGAACAGTACCAGCTTAACATTGAAAACGAATTACTGTTGTTGCCATGCAGGGCTGGTGGATAGATAAAGCAAATAAACCAACTTTACCCATTTAGGTTCTCTTTCAAAACAGACTTGTTCACAACAGACCATGTTCATGAGGGGTCTCTTATTAATGAGGTGCATTATGAACGAACACCCAACCTTCCAACTGAGAGGCGAACACTTTGCCACTGAGCTAATGCCACCCCTAACTCTGCTTGTCCAATACTTCAGCGTTTCTTCGTCGCGACATCGTTAATGATGGCTCTCCTAATGTGCCAAAGACAGTGGAAAAAACTCAGACAAGTTCGCCACATCGGAACGTCAAGCCTCACCACCTAGAAAAGAGACAGTCCCGAGAGGATATTGTGTTTCAGTCTGGTTGGAGAAAAACTGTCACACTGGAAGACCTGGTCAGAGCAAATGTTATATTAGAATCCAGAGTCGTGGAACTGGAAGAAGAAAAGGTTTGCAGCATTTCTAATACATGCACTACATGAAACTATTCAAAAATAAATCAAATTCTTGTTGTTTGTCATGAAAAACAGAGCTTCAATTAGTTTTATTTTTATTGAAACGTCAGGTTATGAAGCGTGAGAATATGCGGCAAAGCGTAGCATTAACAGTTGCTCTCAGCCAAAGCTCTGCACCCTAATGCGATCTTAACTTTCACATAAATTTAATTATTCTTTACGCCTGCTCGAGGTCAACAATTATTACATTTTGATATGCGTAAAACAGGGTATTTACCGTAGTCACATAATTTTCTATGCATTTTAAGCCAGAGGTGTGGACCCTGCAGCACGAAGGCCAAATGCGTGAACATTCAATATGGCACGCATCAGAATTTTCGCTTCCGAAATAAAAAACCACAACACCACGTCAAAAATTAACTCTATCATAAGCAGATACTTATACAAGTCGAGAGAAGTCTCCCAAGCTCCTTCTAACAGTTTTTTCTTCTTACTTTCCTCACCACGATAAAGATAAATTTTGCGATAAATTAATATTTGCGGCCCGCTAGCGATATTCCACAATTCATGCGGCCCGTGATAGTTAATAGGTTCCAAACGCCTGGTTCAAGCTCTTGTTATTTTTCTGTATTACTAATTTACACCGCGCAGGTAACGAAAGAAGAGATAGAACGTGAACTGAAGCCATATCTTGTGGGTCAGTACCCCATTGCGGGCATTTACAACGATCAAACCGGCGAAAAAATGTCTTTATTTAATGCATACAAAGCAGGAATAGTATCTCGAGGTTAGTATGTCAGTTTGCCATGGTCACATGAATTAAGTTTTAAAGTTGTCCATTAGCTTCTTCATTATGACGTCAGTGTTGCGAACTGTGCGTACTTAACGATATGTTAATGCCTCATCCTCGAGTCTTTCATAGTCGTTTGTGCCCATTTGTCAGACATTTTTGTTTAATTTTGATGACGGCAATTGGCGGCAGGCCGAAACCTTTTTTGCTTCTTGCCGGGGAGGCTGAGGCGAACGCTCTTGCCCAAGAAGCGCTACGGCAATTCACTTAGTGGCCGTGGGCCGAACACCCAACCTTCCAATTGAGAGGTGGTCACTCTATTTCTGAGCTATCTCCCCCCTAATGCCTCTGACCTATCGCCTTGACAGATGTTTTACATTGTCTTTGAACTTTTCATTGTTTTTGCGCGATAAAATCAAGGCACGGAAAAAATATGTGCGAAACTATTGCCACTCGCACTCTTTGGCAAACGGCTATTTTGGATTGCGAAGTTTCAGCCGACGAAATCTGTTAAATTCCCACTATCTTAACTACTTTGCCGCAGACATCCTTTGCCTTGCTGAAAAGAACAGACTTTTTGCTTTGCTGACAAATTTCGTATCGCTCTTCTATTTTAAAGGAACTGCTTTGGGACTACTGGAGGCACAGGCCGGAGTAGGAAGCATCATCGATCCCTTATCTGGCGAAAAGATGTCTGTTTCCGAAGCTCTGCAGAAGAACTTGCTTGATCGTCAATTCGCAGCTGTCTTAGCTAGAGCCGAGCGAGCCGTCATTGGATTCAAAGTGAAAGGCACTGACGAATCGCTGTCTTTGTTTCAAGCAATGAAGCGAGTATGGATTACTGCATCTCTTCTTCAAAATGCAAACAAGCGCAGATTTAAGAGTTTTGTTACATATAATCTCTGTTGCAATTTTTCCATGTTTTCAAAATTTTCTTCCGTTTTTTGCTATGATTATGATTCACAATTTCAGGGTTTGGTTGTTGAAAACCACGGCATAAGATTGCTTGAAGCTCAGATTGCCACAGGAGGGATCATTGACCCAGTGGCAAATCACCGGCTCCCGGTTGAAAAAGCTTTTGAGCGCGGTAATCGTTTATGATGTGCTTGTGTGGTCTTGGTGTTAAATGCTGTTACGAAAATTCACTATTGAAATCCTGCTGCTTTGTGTAATGTTTGGTTTTACTTTCCTTCACTTTCAAATCGTCATTCATGCCATATCCTGGTCAGTTACGTCCAAACCACAGGTTTCAAGAGAACCCAGCAACATCGCATGTCTACAGGCGCACATATGTTTAATATTCACATTTCTATTCCAATTATTTGTTTTTGAAATTGTAATCGACTCATTTTCCCGGAGGCCCGTGAAATTGCTAACACCACTGAATTATCCTAACCCTTGTGTTGAGTTTGATGTGACAGTCAACATGATAAACGCGAACTGGCTTTGCACATAGCACAGTATTTTGAAAATTTATGAAAGGCTTGAGTGTATGCAACATAATGCTTAATATTAACGCGACATACTTTTAGAAATGTGCTCATTATTGCGTAACAAAACTGCTTTACGTCTATAGTAAAAGTTCATAACCAGGTTTTGATTTATTCTTAGTTCGGTTCAGAGTAATTACCTTTAGGCTCCTACTTTAAATTTCTATTAATGAAAACTGTTTTTCAGTCCATTCATTATGAAAATTACATCTACGGGAGCAAAAAAAGTTTGGACGTAATTTTTTTTTATCTGGAAAATGTAACAAGAGAGAAAATGTATGAACTCTGTTTCAAGATGAAGAAACGATTAAGACTAAGTTTTGCGAGAAATTATTGTTTCTCTTATGTTTCGGTTGAACAACACATATAACTGGTGCATAAGCGGCCTCAGTCGATTGTTACGACTGCATCCTCAGCCAAACCACAGCACGGTGCCACAACCAATACTGGGTCCCAGCCCAAGCGCATGAGCGTCGGAAAGGGGAGAATGGGAGGCCTTGGCTCCTCTAGATTGTGAAATTTTATATTTTGCTATTAAAGTTTTAGTGCAAAAACATTTTTCTCTTAGTTTCGTAGTTGACGAAACGAATTTCATCACTGTTGCCCCCCTCTGAAAAAATTCTTCCGACACCCATGGCTCAGGGCAGTGTTTCGGAAACAATTTGTGAAGAAAAACGTCTAGGATTTACGAAGTAAGAACCATCAGTCTCTTACTATTTCCTGGATAGGTGCTAGTATGTTACGTGCAACTTATTTTTGTGGGTTTCAGTCGTTCTGCCTTCAGCTGATAGTTTTAAGCTTTTTAGGACAAAGTAAATTTTGAGTGTTTTTGCAATGTCCTAAGTTTTTTCACTTCTGTTATAATTCTTGCATTTTACGCCACCCTAAAGGAAGGCATCCACAAAGCCTTGAAAATCGTTTCAAAGCAGTTTGACTGCGTTTGGACTAATGCTATAATTTGTCATTCTAGGTTTGTTTGACGAGCAAATGCACGCAATCTTGGACGACCCAACAGACGACACGAAAGGCTTCTTAGATCCTAATACAAACGAGAACTTGACTTATCTGGAGCTCATCAAGCGATGTGTTATTGATCCCGAAACTAAGCTGATGTTGTTACCTCTCGTCAGAGAGGAAGAAAGAAACATGTACAAAACAAGGTGCTTGTTTAGAATGAACCAAAGACAAACATGTTTCCAATGCAACAATAATGAAAAAGTTTGTAAAATTTCACAGAAGCTCTGTCACATATGTACCGGTTTTAATATGAATGGATATGGCTGCTTTCTGCATGAATTTGTAAAGCATACGAAACAAATGTTTGTCGAGCAATTTTGCCAAATTTTATCTATTTCTTATTTGTCAAGCAGTTGCATGTTTCACCGGAATTTGTCTTGCACGATGCTGCCTTAGGAAGGCTACGTTAGTTTTCTTCATTGATACTTTTAGATTTTACTTCAATTTTTTATCCTGAAAAAAATGGACATGATCACTTTTTCACAGGAAAACTCCGAGCGTTGCACTTCGAGAAAGAATTCTGTCAAGCGTGAGCAGCGACACGTGACGAAATCATTCGCGAATCTTTCAGACGAAGCGATTGCTCTCATTGTCATTGTTTACTCACACAAAGCTTTTCTAAATGCGGAAACCTCAGCAGTTTATCTTGAAACGTAGAGCGAGTCATCATCAGGCGCTTTTGATACTCTGCGAAAGAAGCAATTTCGTAAACGCCCGTTAATGGTATTCATCGTATACAAAAAAAATCTGTTTGCAGCAACCCATCGCGAAACTATCTGCGCTTTTAAAAAACTAAATAGCAAGCAGCTGCGAACGTGATTAACCCCTCCGCTGGCATAAAACAGTTTGCCAACTTGCAGCATTTATGTATTTTTTTCACAAAGTTTTACTTGTATCGCTTCAGCTATAAGGTCCTGCCCTTAACATGTAACCACTGCATTGTTGCTTAACCTTTCATTAAAACATTCTGGTTTTGTTTAAGGCTGTCAAGCTTCGTTTTGCGGCAACGCGATTTATGCTTAAATAAAGCCGTAGTTGCACTACATCAGTAGGCTACAGTCTTTTGCAACTTGAAAAACTTGAATTAAAACGGGGCAAGTTCAACTGCTGTAATGTTCGAGGCGTTTTGAGCTGCTAATCCGAAAACCTCGATGCAAAAATGTGTAGGCAAGTTATGTTGGTTTAGTACAGTGGCAAGTTTCCCGATTACTTATTCCGTTTTCCCAAGATTTTAAGTCTGCTATAAAAGAGAGGAAGCCTCAAGCTATTAAATTTCCACAACGCTCCAAGTCTCCTCTTTAACAACTCACAAAAAGAGACAAGAAACTTAACAAGATGCAATGCACTTCGGTTAGGAAGATATATGATTTTGTATTTCAGACATCCTAAGCTAAACTGAATAACATTTTTTAATTGAGGCTTTATGAAGCGTAGCGATCCGTGCTCTTCCTTTGCTGCTGTAACACATCAAATTCGTGGTGGTGTGGTGGTCAATCGCGACGTCATTCGAACCGGCGAAACGTGAGGCACCACGAAAAGAAAGCCCGCTAAGAATATAACTTATATCCATTGGCTCAACAAGGGGAGTGTCCTTGGGGCTCCCCACCCCGGGCAACAACTTGCAAGGGGTGGCAATTTTGTTGATTAAAATTAATTTTCAACAATTCTCACAAATACTTTCAATTCTTTTCAGATTTTCTGCTTAAAATCCCTAGATTTTTAGCCTCAAAAATATTTTTGTGGAGTGGGCAATTTGACAAAAGTTCACTCGAAAGTTTGGATCAAATCCAAAATGCCAAACTGTCCCTGTATTTGTCTTAAAATCGTGTTTTTAGCTTACTTGGGAAAAATTTCGTCAGTCACTGCGCCTTCCTCTCCAGCCAAAGCCATTTCCGCCATCCCAAACAAAAATCCTTTGCACAAGGTCAGAGATGATATTCGACCGCGCAGGCTAGCGAACATTACTAGTCCGGTAGTACCAGATTAAAGTTGTTAAAGAAAACGATCGAGTGCCTGCTGGGTTAAAAAAAAAACGATCGAGTGCATGTTGAAGACCCTGTTGAGAAGTTGCTATCAGTATCGTCCGCAAAGAGTAAGCGTTTGATCCTGCAGCTTCCGACAGTTACACCCTCCTCGATTCGGCTGCGATTGTCTATCCAATTCATGTAGACTATGAAGAGTAGGGGTGACAGCACACACCCTTGTCGGAGTCCAACACCAACTGCGAACGGTTGTGATTTAACTCCACCGACACGGATACAAACTTCTGAACAGGAATACAGTGATTTGACGGCCAGTAACAGGCGGCGGCTAACACCGTAGTTCCACAACACTTCCCAACGTTTTTCACGAGGATCCCTGTCGTATGGTTTCTCGAGGTCGACAAAACATGTGTAGATGTCCTTGGCATGCTACCAAGATTTCTCGAAAATTTGCTGGAGAGTGAAAATTTGGTCTGTAATGCTGCAGCCGGGACGAAAAACGCACTGGGTAGCATCAGGCTTTGGTTCAACTATTTCGCGGCATCTTATTTCAAAGCACTTTGCTATTACTTTTCTTGGGAGGCTAAAGAGAGAAATGCCCCTGTAGTTGGTGCATTCACTCCTGTGTCCCTTTTTGTGTATGGGGATAATCACCCCAGTTTGCCAATCTTTCGGTGCTCTTCCAGAACACTGGCCACTTGACACACACGAGTCAGCCAAAGAACTCCTTGATTCAAGGCTTTGAGCATTTCAGGTCGGATTTCAGCACAGCCTACAGCCTTCCTAGCTTTCAGTGTTTTGACAGCAAGGGAGACTTCAGCTGCAGTGATTGTATTTTCTTCCCCAAAGTGTACCTCGTGTGTTTACAGTGGTGTGTAATGGCGCTAGGCCATTACATGCGAGAAAAATCGACTGAGTCCGAGGGTGATTCCCCGGCGGAAAGCACTCAGACAGCGGAAACAATAGAAAGTGGCAGTGCGGGCACTGTGGGAAAGACGCGGAAGGGTGGACAGAAGCAGGGGAAAAAGCCGAAGGGCGAAAGTCGAAACAAATAATGCCTAGATCCGCACGGACTAGCGAGGCGCTTCTTTAGTCCAGTCGGTAAGGCGTCGGCAATTTGGCTAAAGATTAGTTCTCTCCCTGGGAATCATGATAATTCGATTCCCGGCTTGAATTGGAACAGGCGGGCAAGAGTTCCTCTTCAGGTGTAAGAGTGACTTGGTTCAAAATATCTTTAAAATACTTCTTTCCATCTGTTTGTAAATGTGGCTAAGCTGTATCGGATTATGCTCGAACCAAAAACAAAGTAATCCTCATTATAAAATTCAAGTACCTTGGGGTGGTATTTAGGAGTGACGGAAGGCGGAGCGGGGAGATTGATACAAGGATTGGTAAAGCTAACGCAGTTCTGTGTGAGCTTTATCGCTCTGTGGTCACAAAACGGGAGCTTTCAAACACCGCAAAGCTGTCAGTTTTTAAATCGGTCTATGTTCCATTCTTATATAAGGTCATGAATCTTGGGTTATGACTGAAAAAATATTATCTCAAGTGCAAGCGACAGAAATGGGATTTTTGCGAAGAGTTCACGGTGTTACACTTCGCAACAAAGTGCACAGCTGTGAAATTCGCAGAGGCCTGAACGTCCGACCACTTTCGAGAGAACCCAGCTACGTTGGTTCGGCCATGTGTCCAGAATACCCCATGAAAAACTGGCGAGGCAAGTTCTTCTGGCGAGACCGACGGGAAAGCGGCCCAGACGTCGTTCAAGGAA
>JGI24159J19872_10007665_pt1 | contig 14142 bp, 6 predicted proteins | sample Ectturendosymbi4_FD_19872 | JGI IMG/M metagenome (IMG submission 19872) | reverse complement strand
ACACACACANATNTATATATATATATATATATATATATAGTTTAACGGGACAATTAACAGCAGGCGGAATTTTCGGTTTTTCATTAATAACACCGAAGACAACTTTTAAGGAACAGTAGTAATGGCGATTTGTACTCTCAGATGTGGGAATTTTCTTTTCCAGAATAATCTGAGAAGTGATTATCAAAATTTTGCTTTCCTGGTTTTTCGAATATAAGTAAAGAGCAAATGTAATCTTTACTATAAAATCGGTCTTCATCTTTGTCAATGATTTTATCACAAAACCTTTGCACACCTGCTTTAACAAGGGATATTTCCCCCACTTCCAGCGATTTGCCCAATTCTTCATGTTGCCGCACACCGAACTTTCTGTGACCACTTACGAAAACGTAATTAAAACGGCTGAGGAAAAGAGCGGAACTGCTTGTTCGTCGGCAGATAAATTCAAATGAATGCGACTCGTCGCTCGTTCGTTTTCTGCGACATACAGGCGTCGCGTTTCTAGTGGTATGCTTTTATATGAAAAAAAAAATACTGTAAATACTATGAACAAGATGCATGAACCCAACCAAATGGATACTTTACCTTATGCATCAAGTGGCATCGCACTGCCTGAAAACTGTTTCATGCTAACTCAGTGGTTCTTAACCGGGGGGAGTCAACAAATTTCTGGGGTGGTGCGATCCCTTACGCACCCTACAACACGGAAGGTTTGATCATTAGTTTTTGCAGCTTATTTAAAGTCAGGCGGCTTGAAACAACGGACAATAACTCAAGGGAGACGTGGTGGAAAAAATGTTAATTAAGAACCACTGTTCTAACTCGTATTCCCCCGGCTGAAGAAAATTTGATGTCAGTCGCGGTGTAGAGCAAGGTTTTGTACTTGCTCCTACTCTATTTAAAATATTCTTTTCAGTATTATTATGCTTTGCTTTTCTTGAGAGTTCTGGTATCTTGCTGCACTTGCACTCGGGTGCGGAACTCTTCAATCTTAACAGACTTCGTGCCAAGACAAAGGTTCGCCGAATGCTGGTGCGCGAACGCCTGTATGCGATGACACAGCTCTGGTCTCTCAGGTTGCTGAAGAGATGCAGGACCTCTGCAACTCATTTGCAACTGCTTGCTCCAAGTTCGGCATATTTTAATCAGGCGAGAAAAGCACTGTAGTTCTATCAGAATGTTCCTACTCGTATCCACTATAGCGCCTTATCTACGGTGGACAAGTTTTGCTATCTTGGCTCTGTGGTTACCAATACGAACTACTGGGGTGGCAGAGAGTCATGCACGGATAGGGCAATCTCCAACAGTTTTCTGTCAACGGCGTTAATGAGTGTGGAATAATCACAACCTTTCAATTCGCCTAAAAATTCGTGTTCGGAAACCTTGTCCACCAGTCGCCGTCTTGAACATCGTCTGAATGCATTCCATTTTCGTTATTTGCGTTCTATGTCAGGCGTCTAGCGGTACAATCGCGTATCCAATGGAGGAGCTCATGTACATCACTGACATTTACACCATACTAAAAATGCGTCGTATCCGCTGGGTAGGTAGTGTGCAGAGGCAAGAATGCGTGCCTACGAAAAGATCTCCTTTACAGTTCTCTGGCACTTAGCAATCGTTCCATCGGTCGCCCTAAACTCCATTTTAAAGAGTTATTGAAACGCGACATGGCAAACTTCAATTTCTCACCAAACTAGTGACAGTCAGTTGCAAACATTCGATTGGCTGAATATGTGGTTTACGATACAAATGACGGAAACGTAGTGGATCTCGTTGAGTTAGGCAGATTATATTAGTGTTTCAAATTACATTTCGTGTGAAGTAGAAGCTTGCTTCAACGAACGCAGCACCAATATTTTCCGTGTTGGCTGCAATATTTTCCGCTTGTGATCCAGAGAGTGCAGCCTTCTTAGACGTGAAGTCTGTACAACCGCTTTGGGATCTGACACTGTTGAGACGGATTGCAGGGTGGCAAAGCAATATTTTGCGAACTTTAATGGTTATGATGAAAAAAGAACGTCGCCACCAAGACCTGTATTAGAACATTATGAAGTCTCTAAGTAAATGCACTCTGTTTTGCTCAGGATTGAGGAAAACCCGGGTTTTCTAAAAAAAAACGACCCATCTGCTTTTTGTTATTTTTAAAAGGCGTTTCTTTGGGTTTTTTTAAAAAACAGTTTTTTATTTTTTGTAAAAGCACGAAAACCCAATTCTGAATTGTTTGTATTGCATCATGCTATACCACCATTTTCAGAATTACACAGTAATAACTTGTTAAACCTAGTATGGCACTAAAAATTTGGGTTAAAGAATTTCACTCCATCTTTGTTTTTGCAAAGTGTTGTTAGTCAGTTCACGCCAAAGTGGTAAGATTGGCAAGCATGCGCCCAGGAAACCGAGAAAAGCCCCTCCCACACAACTGCACTTCCACATCACGTTTATGTGCACGCCCTGCTAGTTCAGCATTTATAGAGTGTATTCGTTTCAACATATGGTTTGGAATGTTCTAACGTCAGAAACAGGTTGGGCACAGAGAAGGCAAAAGAATTTTAATACAGATATACCAATTTTACAGAGCTGAAGAAGACAACTAGTACAATTTACTCAAAGCAAACTGTTCGAATCAAGTCTTCTCTTTTTTCAAGTCCTTCAGATTTCGTTGCTGCTCGTTTTGCTTCATTAAAGTGTGCTGCTTATCTTACATTTTACTTTATAGTAGATTTTACAAACGAAAAGTAAAGAGTATTTTTTGGTGGATTTTATTGTTTTTTTTAATGGCCTTTTTAAAAAAACACGGGTGACTTTTTTGGGGTTGGGTCCAATTACACCAACCCTGGTTTTTCTCGCCCTCAAACAATCTCTTACATTTGGGGCGTTTTCATTTCATCAACCACAGACGAACAAGGTTGCACTCTTGCAAGGGTCGACTTGTTCAGTCAGCTTTTGAGCGAGATTTAATATAAAAGCTGAAAGATGAATGAAAGGATCCAAAATGGTGAACATTTGGTGCTGCCACTAGAAGACTGCACCTCTTTAACGCTCTATTCAAACAAAATGTCACTTCGTTTTTCGTAGCATTGTTTACATTTTTGAGAAACATTTCGTTCACAACATGTAGGCTGCATGTTTCTCAACTGCGTGATGAATGTTACTCATTTGAAATGCTGCAATTCCAATAGTGAGAACAACCTTGACTTCATATTTCCATACCACAATGAAGAATAAGTACTACGCATTTTATGTACAAAAGCAGAATAATGGCATTGTTGTTTCTTCCCCACTTAAATATTTTTCCTCCCTGAAAATATATTCTAGCGCCGACACTGATCTGTGGGATGATATTTCTTTTTTTTACTTTATTAGACTTTAAGGTTTTAATGATTATATTCGGTAAGCCTTTAACTTCATTATGATTGCGTTTCGACAAGTAACAAAGTGTTGATCTCAGCAACCCTAGTTTTTAGACGCTGCACAACGAACGATTCATTATTGAATGATCCCGAAAACAAGCGAAGAAATCCCGTCGTTAAACTCAAAACTGGAAAAACAAGATCTTTAAAGCAGTTGCAGAAAAACAAAAATAACCAAAAGCCTGAATAAACAAATGAATAAAATGTTGACGAACATGCAGAATACATTTCATTTGCAACACTCTCAACAGCTTTGGGAACAATATTCTGATATTAGCCTTGTTTACAAAAAGCATATTGCCATTCAAACCCCTCAGTTCAGGCAAGGAAAAGGACAATTTTCGAGGCTGAAACTCAAAAAGTACGCAGTTTCAGAGGCAATAGGATACACGGTGAAATCACATTGGGAGAATAGCCGCTATTTAGGTGTGTTATACGTCAGCTCATTACACCAGTCTAAATATACCCATGACGTTGAAGACTTTCGCTTCGCATTGATTTTTTTGAGGCAAATAACTCCAATTGTCACCTAGCGACATTATAACAGCCTTGTAACTGCTGTNCAGCATTCAGTTGCTTCCGTTNTCAATTAAAAGCGCGGAGACACCTTTGTGACNTTAACAGCGGCAACTCACGCACCTACAGCAGCAGTCAAGTCGTAGCCTCAAGGCTCCTCAGTGGACCCGAATATAGCATCAACATCAGACTTTCAGAACACAGCTTTGCCACAGCTGACCATATTCAATCAATCAGCTTCGGATGGGTACAAACGAACGAAATATTTCAACACAGAACTTTATGAGTTCGTTTGACCGTAACCAGAATGTTAAGCACATAAAAACCCACTGAAAAAAATCTTAATAAATTTGCTGCTCAGATATTACAACAAATGCAAAACAGAAAAGTTGAAGAGAGCGTGGTAATAGTATTTAGAACGTCGAAGTGCAGTTCTTAAGACAAAACTGCGTCCTTTCTGAGGATCTGTGCTATCTTCAGTACCTGCACAACTCATTCTGAACTGACAGCTGCCCTTGATCACAGCAGACGAAACTCGTTGGTTAGCAATGTTTACAAAGCACACGAGCTCGTCTGATAGTGCTCACCAAGCCCGTATCATGTGGACGGTGGCAGCGAAGCGCGGCGACACCACAGCTTGCGGCGCAGTGACGTCAGTCGATCTAACAGTCCCATCTCGAGCAGCGAACCAACGCAATCACTTCCTCGAGACGTGACGGTGGTGCGCAGCAAACAAGCAAAGCAACGCTTACCGCCTGCGAAGCATGCAAGGCAAGGTTTTGGCAATGACCATCCCTAGATTGGGCCTCGTGCGGTTAACCATACCTGCTACAAGTGGTGTAGGACAGGCCTGCACGACTAAGAAAGCTCGAAGGGCCAAACCGACCAACATAAATTTGCCGCGGGCTGCAAAATCTATTCCATTCTGTTGTAGTTTGACAGAAATTCTGGAACGACAATTAATTACATCCGAATTCGGGCTGTTGCAACATTTTCTGCAGTTGAGAGCTCTTACGGGCGCATGCGGCCCGTATGTTATGCACGCCTGGTGTAGGAGCTGGGGGTGCAGGGGTGAAACCGCAACCCCGAAAGTTTTCATTTGTCGAAAATTCGGGAAAAAATCTCAAAAAATTGGGCACGGAAATTTTGACATTTTTTAACAATATTTATGAAATTATACTTTTTTGTTACTGAGTGTATATATAAAACTTTATTATGCCGAAGAAAACACATTAAATATACAGTATATAAAAGCAGCACACTTTTTCTAGTCACTTCGTGTGTTAGTTTGTGAGAGTTGATAGAAACTAACAGCTGGAGTAATTTGTAAGGGGAAACTTTGTAGCATAAACGTTTTTCGGGCAGCTTTGGGGAAATTCGGGCAAAATGTTCTCCTCACCCCCTAAAAATACCTACTCCCACACCTATGCCTGTTACATGCTTATGAACAGCTTTTTACTATTTGTTGATAGTTTTTATCGATGTAGAAATTATCGATACTGTAACCGCTTCTGCAAGGCGATGAAAAACTGTAGCAAGCGCTGGGGTCTGGGGCATTGAGTGTTTGTTTTAGAATCGCCTGCCCGTAATCATTAAGTTCTTTCTGCGTTCTTTTGCACTAATACTAACCCCTCCGATAGGGATCTTAAGTCTGATATAAACACGTAATAAAATAAATGCGTAAATAGGCAGGTTATATGAAGTGTGGACAAAAAATAAACTGATCTAAATCAAAAAGTTATGCAACATATTAGGGAAAAATTGCACTAAATTTGTCAGTTTTTCAGCAGTCTTCGCAAAACTTAAAGGTTCTCATCAAATCTGTTAACTTTTCGTCATTCCTGCGGATTTGTGCATATTTAGAATGAATCTTGACTGTAGAAAAAAAAGATAAATGCGCCTGAAATACTTCCAAATTATATTTGAAAAATAAGCATGAAATTGTAATAAACGCTTTTGCTCCACAAGTATTTAGAACGGGAAGAACTTTGTTGCTGGTTAAGAAGTTACTTTAACGTCGAACATTTTCGTACCAGATGAAGTCAGCAAAAAACAGTTCATAACCTCGACTTCGAGACGTAGCAAAAGCATTTACGTTTTTTCCATATATAAAATAGTTCCAGAACATTAAATGTATTCCAAATCGCATATAAAAGTTATGTTGTTCACTAGCTTTTATCTTTTTCTGAAGATGACATTTCAGGAATATTGTGTGCTCAACTTTTTTAAGAACACAGATTTTGGTGTTAAGAATAGTCTGCATGCAACGCTGTTGTTGCAATGAACCTTAGCTTACAACTTCCGAAACTTTTTCCTGTTTCAAATTGAACTTATTGATGAGAGCATAAGGGCAAGTTTGCTGTGGAACAGATAAACATGGTCACGTACAATTAGAAAACTCAGGGAAGCTCTACGCAAAAACGATTTGAGAAAACCCAGACTGCACTAATAAAAAAGACATGCTATACCAGCTACTGCAGATGAAGAAATGAAAAAGGAAAATGCCGAAATCTTAAAATTGAATATTTCTTTGACATTTTTCCGCAAGAGCATTAGCCTTACAAAAGTTTCTTGATTACATCTGCTTCGTAAATGATCTCAGAAAAACAATTTCATGTGCTGCAATTCAATGTTAGATGAAAACAAAAGTATGAAGTTTTCCGGAAGCGAATACCTAAGTAGTTGTGATAGCGGTTAAACCAGGTGACGATCGTTGTAGGCGTATTGTAACTATCGTCACCAGAGAAAGTTTAGTAGTACGCCGGTTCTATAGAAATGCGGCTTGCGAAACACCGGTTGCGGATTTTTAGTGCAATATCTCACCACATATCAGACTGAATAGATGCGAACCAACAGTCACCCAGCATGCGTTTTTATAAATGCACGCACATGACTTCAATAAAAACGGAGAAAGATGTTCCAAACGAAGCCACAGGCTGATCAAATTGTTTCGGAATATCTAATATATTTGGCGCAAACTACAGTAGTAAAGTTGTCATGTTAGGCTTCATGTCACTGCAGCGCACTTTTAAGTAATAATTCTATTGCAGGAATTCTATTCCACGTTGCAGGAAAGATAGTTTGGATGACCTGCAGGGATATCTAGAACTAGCTATCCCAGCCACCGCAGCAAGGAAGATATCTCCTAGATACCAAGAAAAGGTACACAATCTAGAAATCTTAGATATCCCTGGGATTAGCACATGCCAAAATTTGTCATAGGAAGAGCAATGATGAAAGTACATGATTTCTATCTGTTTTGTTACGGTGGATGCCATCCTGCCTTTTGACGGCCTGTGTTCGTAATCTGTTTTAGTTGATGTCGGAATGTGACGCAGTACACAAAACTGGGCAAGACAAGCACAGAGTTGTTCACACCAAGTAAATGCAACGACAGCGTCAATATTTTTTATAGAAACCTCTGCGTCACGGACAATCGAGAGGCGCAGACAAACAAGTCGAACTGTAGTGATGCGTACGATGCAAAGACAATGTAAAGTAAAACATTCGCGTAAAATTCAAAGGATTTGAGATTTTGTTTCTGAACTCCAGGGAAAGGAATGCGGTCATAGGTGCTCGGAATCAGACGTTTGCTGATTCACTTCCAGAAGAGACCATTTACTTCTGCGTTGAATCAAACAAAACGTTTGGTTGATATTGCTTAAAAAATCTCGCTGACACCCTTCACTGTGCAGTAGATCGTAATGCACCAGATGAATCGGTTGGTTCAAACAAATCTCGTTTGCTCCAGTGAAACACTGAAACAATCGTCTAGGTTGGGGTGTGCTTAATGTACATTTGCGGCTCGCAAACTGTTTTTTTGCTTAAAACTTCAATCATGTACCAGATTCCAACTGACTTACCACCTGCGTTTGATTGACTCTGTTCAAAGAAATGCGTCGATCAGTTTTATGCACATGCAGTGACAGCATCTTGAAAAATTTCCGGCAGGCATATATTACAGCATTAGATGTGTCAGCACTGGAGTTTCAGCATTAGATGCTGCCGTAGGTGCCGAACCCAGTTTTCTTGATAAACGATAAAACCAACTTTTTCTGCAGGTCAACGCCACTCATTTATTTTCATATCCGCTTTTCCTCTGTATAGGAAAAGCGGGGGCAGTAGGCCTAAGAAGTCTCGAAAAACCTCATGGTTTCCAGCAATCCATGCAATTCTGCCGGCTTCACATCAAGACGGGGCCGAGCAAGGTCGGAGATGTAGTCACGCCACCTGGTCCTTGGCCGACTACTGGCACGGTTTTTCGTGGGTGTAGCCAGCAGGACTTACTCAAAATTATTCAAACTCATCGCGCATCGGTCGTCGCGTGCGTGACCAAGTATCGCGGCTTTAGGCAGAGGGGCCCGTTCGAAAAATCCGCTACAGTCTCCCCCACCAGCTGGAGACCCCATGTTGCGCCCGCTGCGCAACTGCGGAGGCGAATGGGGACAGCGCAGAGTGTTTCCACTCTGGGAGACTTGGAAATAACGCGTAAACTACAATCTTACGCAAGTCAGAGCATTGCTTTTCATTACACTAGCAAACGAGATCATTATTAATTTGCTTTACTTCGCATCTTGTGGAAGAATCGAGAATTAGTGTACTGTATTTTCAAGAAATGGTTCCAATATGCAATCACTAGGAATAGTCATAAGAAATACGCAATTTGAAACTCAATAAAAAAGCAAACATTTTTAAAATCGTGGTTCATGAAAAACAAACTTTTTCGAAAAAAACAATCTACCGTTTTCATCAAAAATTACATGTCTGATGTAAACGTAAAATAAATTTCGTTCGTTACCAGACAAATGCGCGACGCCCCGTTTTGCATAACCATGCACAAGGCAGTAAATGTGCTCACTGCAAATCTTTTTAATTTCTACATCTACTGTTTTCAACAAAAATGAATACAAGTTACACTTTGTGGCAACTGACGATTAAGTTTATTGCAAAATGAATATAGGTTACAATTTGTGGCAATGAACGATTAAATTTGAACATCGCGCTGCTGTTTTGGAAATTGTCAAGAGTACACTTCGAAACATCAGAAAATTTCAAAGCACTTTTATCTTTGTTTGCACTAAATATTTTGAATATTCTATGTAAGACGTCATTAGTTATGAAATACTTCTTATGCGAAAAACACGAAAACCTTTTATGTACTAATGTTTTGTGGTAAGCATATCAAAGATATAGAAGTAGACATCGGTTTTCTATTCGTGGCCCCACCCGGCTGATGGTGCAGGAACAGAGCAGGTGAGGGAAAGCTCGCTTTGTTTCACAACTACAAACGTAGTGCAATAAAGAATATTATTCACTTGATACGAGAAAATCGCAGACATCCAGTAGTTTATGAAACTTGCATAGCCAAAGGTAAATGATCCAATCAAGTTCCGCGCAGGAGAATGATCAGCGAACAAGAAAACAAGCACAGTGGTTGAAATGAAGAGAAAGATTCGGAGCACAATTAAATACAATTAAAACAACGCACAAATTTAGAGGATATATAGAATCAATCGAAAACAACTAGTTGAGTGTCATGATTGACAACCGACAAAACTACGCAAAGACAAAACGAAAATCAAGAATACTTCAGCTGACTCAAAAAAAATCAATAAACATCAGTTAAATGGATATATCGAATAAAAACTTCAATCAATTTGTACAGAATGATCTTAACGGATATCAGGTGAGTTTGAGTTTATTTTCTACTCAAGCTTTGTTTTTCTACTCCTGGTTAAAATTCTTTCACTATGTGATTTTAACTAGTAGTTTCCTCGTGTGTATTTTGTAACGCACAAAACCTATTAAGGCGAGCACACACAAAAATTCCACATTTTTCACGGTTTTCTGTGCATAATGTCATTCTTTATGATTCCACTCTCATTGCAGCACTTGTTCGTTTTGTCCTTCGCGTTTTTTAGCTTTCAGCTATATTTTTTAATTCGTTGTTTGATTACGTACATTTTTTATTCTATTTGCGTTCATCCAGACTTTGTTTTCATTTAGTGCTTCCAGGATGTTGTGTTTACATATGTTTTTCTTCTATAAGCCGTGTTTTCTTGGAAGTGTTTTAATTAATTGCGATGAATTGCGCTCCTCTCTACGTGCATATACATAAGTGTTGCCAGTATGATTTTCCGTTATTTCCGAACATGAAACATCATCAAGGCTTGTTCTGAATAAACCCAGCAGAAGTTTGCAACAGCTTTCGCATTTAAACTGCGGCGTTTTGCAAAGAACTGAAATTATTGCGTAAACAACAGATCACACCTAAACTTGTCGTAACTTACATATTGCGACCCGGTCGCTTTAAAACGTTTGTAAGAACGTCACGACGATATGAGGGGTTTAATTACAACTTCCATCCACTTTCCAGGTTTCTCTAGCACAAAAAAGTGTCCGGCATCTTTCACCAAAGTCAGCGTCATTCCTGGCACAAAAGACTGAAAGTACTGGGGTATGGCGACTGGGCTCACTGCATCCGAGTCCGCCCAAACAAATCGAATAGGAATGTCGATTTCGCGCAGAGCAGAGAACCAGCGAAACTCAAAGTGCGCGCGATCCCACAAATAGTACATGAGTTTGTTCATTAAAAGATTGCCTCCTTTGTACTGTATAAGTTCTGCGATATAGGCGATGTCCTCATCCCGTTCGACAGAGTTCGCATTCGGGCCCCACACAGATCGAAGCTGTCTTGTAGACAACAGTGGACTTAATCGATACCTGGACGACAGTTTGACAAAATACGAGCCAAATAACCTGCTCCCTCCCAGCGTCTGACTGAAGCGGAAGTTGATCAAGGAATATTTCATTCCGCCATTTGTAAACGTTACACTCTTGAAAAAGTGATCGAAATGTCCAGGCAGCAAACCTGAGCACAGGTTATTCGTTACCTCACAAACATATCGGAAAAAAACAGAAAACATGGAAGCAAGGTCTGAATGCGCGTCAAGTATTAAATAAAAATCATTCTAATTCTGGAAAGCACTATTTACAAACACAGCCAGCAATACGGCATACAAGTTTTTATCTTGTTTACTTTCGTAAACTGCACATCATTTGTGATTATATGTTTTACGCATCGTTTCCGGACCTACCCTATATAATATTTGAGAGTTTCAATGCTTTTGTGCAAATAGTACTCAAAAAATTAAAAACGCTTTAACTTTTCAAAAAATTATTAATTAGCGAAGTGACTCAACTGTACATTTAAAAAATAAGCAGAGCAAGCGGACAGCTTATTTCGGTGTGGAATTTTGCTAAACAACAGTCAACCAGACTCAGAATTGTATACGTGACTACAACCTGAAATCGCTCATAACTCTGCGAACGCGTGGCTGCAACTGAAAGCAATAATCACGGCACATGTTTCAAAATAAATATTCACTACAAGTCCAAAAATATACAACGACTACATCGCAGCAAATCAAATTGACACGAGATGAACTTTACACAAAAGTCAGAGCGGTCGTCGGCGTTCGCGACCTTACCTCTATGTCGTCGTGCTAGAATTTCCGTGAGGACGCTGTCGCCCATATCGTGCGCAATCACGTGAGCTTCTTTAATCTTTAGCTTTCTCCATAATATCAGGGTGTTGTCTGCTGCTTCGCTAAGCGAGTACGTATAGTTCGTTGTGGGCTTGTCCGATAAACCAAAACCCACTTGGTCGTGCACAACTACGTCACCGAAACGTAGTAAAGTGTCAATCACCTGTTTCGAAAAACAGAAGAGGTAGCGATTCACCAACATAAATCGCACTGAGCAATCGCGGTTACTCACTTTGTAATATTCGAAGCTGGATGATGGAAATCCGTGAAGAATGGCAAAAGTAGGAGGATCGGTTACGGATGGATCCGAACACTTGTTGTGTATGTAGAAGAGTTTGTTGCCATTGATAGTAGCAATCTCACCACGGTTGTACCATTTTTGCAAATCAATTGGCAATTCCTGAGGTGTGTTGGGAAACAGTGGATCAGGGAGAATGTACGGTGCAAGGGCGAACGCTACGAGAACTACAGCTATGTGCAAACTTTTCATGATTTCTTCCAACCTGAAAATGATTTCTCATTAAACAAAAATCTGAATAAGCAAAAGTTCTGCAGCAACATTGCTGCAAGCATTGCACTTGTAATCCTCAACTTCCTTACAGATAAAGTAACAAGATTCCTACCTTTGCACTCTAACATTTGCAGAGACATATTATAACTATAAAATGAGTCAATAACGTGGTTTCTATTCAAAGCAATTGCAATCATTTACTGGAAAAACGCATAAAACAACATAGTCATAAAATTAGACTTTTTTCTATTTTTTCATTTAATCATTATTGGACAAGGCACCATTTCCTTATACACTAAAGTGGAAATGTGGTAAAAGAAAAGTCACAGCAAAGTTGCAGGCTACTTTTGTAGCCCACTGTTTTAAATCGAAAAATTTCGTTTTTTGGTGGCCTCACAATGTAAAAAAAATTCGCTAGATTTTCAAGCTGGTATCCCAGGTTGGATGGACTGTAAGTCAGTAGATCAAAACCTCATTGGGTATACTGGTCCACAAAAGTTCAATTCAGGCATTCACCAGTCCTAAAACTTAAATGATTTCTTCAAAACGTAGATGTATTGCACAAAATTAACTGTGCATCAACATTCAGTTACTCTTAGTTCTTATTGTACAACACATTAAATGGTTTAAGCCATAATCAGCACAGTCTTACCAATCATAACTCAATATTATTAGGAAATTCAAACCAACACGGCAAAACATAACTAAATAATAAGTTTCGGATATAAACCATCATTGCGGATCTTAAGAAACATGCTTGTTAAAATTTTTACAGATGTTTCAAATGAAAAATAAAATATTTAAAAATGTACAATTAACAGAAAGCCTTCAGGATACCTACGCATAGTAAAATTTGAATGTCTGCAGCAATGATGTTTAAACCAGGGTGCTGTCAAACCTTTTTCTCCCATTGCCCTTTTTTTGTTCGCAACATGTCAGTATTGCCCCCTACATCATATAAAGCAAACACATGCAGTGATGGGATTGGACCGGTTCGCAAGAACCTGCTATTGGAATTCTTTTAATCCTGAGAACCAGTTGTTGGCGTAAGTCAGGGGTTCTCAATTTTTCCCCATGAACACCTTTCACTTAAGTATAGACCTATTACTAACTTTTAATAGTAAAAAAACAAAACTAAAATTTGAGAAAAAAACTAAATTCGATAGTTTCCCTTGTGAGACTTTACCAGCTGGCAACACAAAGATCAACCTTTGCATTCATATCAGGCCAACCATCATGGTTTGCCTCTGGAGACTGTGATAATGACAGAACCTGTTGTTANTGAGTCCTGGAGTGAGAGAACCAGTTCTTTAAAAATCTGAATCCCACTGCTGAACAAAAGGTAATTTTTACAAATATTTTAATTTAAAGAAACGAATGCAACATATACTGTACCACCATGTGCTCAGTGTGAAAATTGTGCTTGGTGACCTATTTTGAAACTTGAAAAACAAAAGATGCACCTGAAATATTCACCACTTTCTAGAACTTCAACACCAGCCTAACATGTTTTTCCTCAAATATAATACAAGCACAAATTAGCCTTTGTTGTACTGTGCTACAGCAAAACACCATACTTCCCAGCTTATCAAAACAGTTTTTGCTTTCAAAAAATGCTATTCTAAGTTGAGGCTGAAAGTCGTTGTGCTGATGCAACTTACTATATGTCAAAGTTCCAGTTACAAAAGTTTCGATGAGCTATCCATTTGTGTTAAGTTTGAATAGTCCAAAGAAAGATAACTCTCACAAATTCTTTACAATGTTTCTTTGAAGGACGTGCTGCCTTAGCATAATAATGCAGCCTGTAATTTTGTAGTTGGGTCAAGCAATGTTATTGCAAAGCTTATGATTTAAAGTGATTGCGGCATAATCAAGTTAAACCCAGGTGTGTGGACCATCCACAATAAAATTTAACAGCTGCAGCACCGAAGTCTTTCAAATGATTAGAATAGTATACTGAAGTTGGCAAGAAACAAAGTTGAGTGTGTATTATAGTTCGAATCTGTTAAAACTATCATTTAGCACTTTTGCCCCTTTTCTAGTTTATTGCTCCCCGATCACTAGGGCAAGTTTTTGCAACTTTTGCAACTTTTTTTTACAGCTTCCAACAGCTTCCTAAATAATCAAGATATATATAATTCAATGTTTTGAGCTGTTT
>JGI24159J19872_10007664_pt1 | contig 14142 bp, 12 predicted proteins | sample Ectturendosymbi4_FD_19872 | JGI IMG/M metagenome (IMG submission 19872) | reverse complement strand
CATGAAGCGCTGGTGATGGGAAGAGTTACAGCTACCAGTAACAACCAAACGCAGCTTTTCAAGTAGCTATAAAAGATAAAAATTGTTCGAGCGATATCGGGGCTTAACACAAGCGCGAGAGACGTCTCACGAAGGTTTCCTGTCAGTTCGACAGTTGCAGCAAACTGCAAATCAACATCCGCTTCCGTTACAGACCTGCGATGAGTTCGTGAAGCGGGGATGTCCCCGCATCTACAAGCCAGTGTGCGGCTCGGATGGTAAAACTTACGAGAACTTTTGCCTTCTTTGTCAAACGAGCAAGGAGAGGGGCGGAAGGTGAGTTTCTCAGCAAGGGGTGCCGGAGCCCAAATACTTGCGGCATATGTTAGCATTTGCCTGACTTATGAAAAGGGCCGTCGCCAGGGGGGAGCAATGGTGCCCGCTCCACCCATTTTATGTTTGGACCCCGGTTGCTGCATGCATGCAAAATTTGTTAAAAAACTGTGGCCCCCTTGCGGTTTCTGGCCTCCCCTGCTGCGAAATCCTGGCGATGGGTCTGCTTGTGTATTAGCTGGTGTGTCATCTCGATCTAGCTTATCTACGTCACGTGACGCTATTTGTATTGCACGCGGTGGCAGAAGCGTCGTTTTCTTTGTCATAGCTACTGTTCTTCACCGTTGCTGCACTTGCGCCCTGGGCTCTCACGCAAAGCTCTGTGATGACACAATCGCGTAAGTGACGTCATTCATGGCATTATCTGCGCAGTGATTTGCTGGAAAAAGACCACGACGGAGAATGCGTCGAACTTTTCCAAAATCTGTGAAGGCCTGCTCGTCACGGATCACCGATCAAGCGTGAAGAAGCACCTTGCAGGACTTAGAGCTTCACCGCGTTTCGAAATAAAGGCATCTGACTCTCAGGCAGTGTTTCTTTTTGCAAAATATCAGGCGGGCAGAAGGCGAAGCGTAGTCGAGATCGGCTCAGACCAGGGCCGCAACCAGCTGATATTTTCAGGGGGGGGACAAAATGTTTGCAACCTGTTGTTGTATCTAACAATTAAACATGTTTTTGAAAATTTGGGAGGCAATCGTCCGGTTGCGGGTCTGGCTCAAGACAGGTAACGACCTCGTTCGCAAAGTGAGGGGGTTTCTTATCATCCCTGGGCAGTGGCGCGCTGTTAACATCCGGGTCAGGCCAATTGTTCCTTGCTTCGCCCCCAACTTCCCAAGGTCCTTTCGCATTTCGAACTTTTTCCTGCGACAAATTAACATAAGGGACGCTGGAACGGGGGTGCATGACGGGGGCACTGCCTCCCCCGCCATTTGAACCGGAGGGCAACGGGGTCACAGGTGCCTTTACATAACAGCATCATGTAGGTAATTTCAGGGACGCCGGAGAGCGGTGAAATGCCGGGGCATTGCCCCCTGACCTTTCAAAAAGGGGACAATAGGGGTGGAGGTGCTTTTTCGTAACAAAATCATAGGTAATTTCATGGTTTATCAACATTGACTTGCAACAAATTTATTACAGCTATTCGCGCACCCACACAATTCTGAATGGTTTTCTATCATTTCCGCTGTTATTTTTGAAGTCAACGTTGTTGCTGCGCGGAAACATGCATTATTGGTAATGGTTTTTTGCTTTTTTATAAGCTTGCATTGCCCTCAACTCTTCAATTGTCCCCCCTGCCCAACCGCTGTTCTGGTGTCCCCGACTTATTTAGGTTTTAAATACTTACCTGGCCCCGTTGTGTTTCATGACGTAGAAATTCGTGTGCGAACACCCACGTCATCAGAACGTACGTCACACACACGCATATACATACATAAAACCACGCAGCGGTTTCCAATAACGTTAATTTTCTGCGGCGTCTTGGATATTGTACGTTTTGTACCAAAGCAACGAGTTGTTCGAATGTTGTTGTTGTACAGCTCTTTAGCGACGCACTGCGCTCGGCAGAGCTGTTGGGGGGGGCGCCCCGTTGCATTTACCCGCTCCCGGCCAGAAGCGAGTAACAAACAGAAATCAAGAGCCCCGCATGCTGTCCTCTCAGACAGCGCAAGAATACAATCGACCGTGGGAACGACACCCCCGAAATATGCGGGGAGTTGATGAAAGAGAAGCATGCAGTCCTGCGGCGATGACGTTGCACTTGTGAAATAAAGCAAAGAACTGTTGAACATTCCGAACGAAATTGAATGAAGACCACGTGTCATTGCCTTTGAGCGGCGGAAAGACTTCTTTTGATCACCTCCTCAATAAACCGTCACGCTCCAGCGCAAGGTTCCTTCTACGGTGCGCAGGACCACCAGACCATTTGCGCCGTGAATTCTCATTCTCACGCACTTGAAACATTCAGAATTTTATATCGTACATGTATATCATGGCCCTTTTTCCGCCCAAACCAGTGGTTCTTAACCCTTTTTACATATGTTACCCTGTTATCAAACAAGGCTGCCAGATTCACCCCCCAGTACACTCAGTAGTACTCGTTTATTAAAAATACGAAATTAACAAATTCTTAATAACCAGTGACCCAAACGCTTCACTAGTTATGTGTCTGCATGGCTGCGCAATTGCAAGCTCACTGAAACAAACATTTTCCTCAGTGTAAAACTTCATGGGGAACACTGTTCCAGTGGCTGGAAACCGTGTTTCGGCGATGACCTTTTCTTGCCGCGTCTATTGCTTTGTCTCCTTTGTTCTCGTGGCGCTGGAGCAAGGACCAATCACATGCAAGGTAACTAAAGTTGACGGTTGTCGCAGCTCACGCGAAGTTTCTGGAACGTTCTCCGTAAAATGCGCCGAGTCCCCCGAAAAAGACGCCAAAACGTGTCCTGACAATTCGAACCGCGAGTCTTTTTCTTGCGGCGCTACCCCCTCCCATGAAATTCGCCGCATTGGACTCTTCGCACCGGAAGTTAACGCACCAACTTCCCTCAAAGTGACTCCGCTTTCAATCGACCAGCAGCGGATTCGAACAAATAACCTTCCAATCGCCAGCATTCCTCAATCTTTCGGCGTCGCTCGATCTTGTGCAATGTAAGGAAGGTACGCGCATGTTGCCGAATAAACGACAACGATTCAGGTGAATTCAACCGCGTGCAAGCCTCGCGCCAATGCTGCGAACAAATGGGTCCGAGTGATCTGGACCGAGTAGACAGGGCTGCTCACTCGCCGGGAGCCGAAGTAGAAAGTCTGCAAAAAAAGTAATTTCCGATCAGGTTGTGAGGCTGAAAAAAATCAAAACAACAAATCTTCAGGGTTCGACGCAAAACGTCTATTTTGCCAAATTTCAATTCGAATAAACTGTGGAATTTTGATGTTGGGGAAGGGCGATAAAATGGAAATTTCGGCGAGCAATGCACGGAGTTGCTGCAGATATTTATTGTGAACAATATTGCCACAAAGTATCGAAAACATTATTTGTTCAACGTTTCAGCTCAGTCGAAAGCCATCATCGGGAATAAAAACTGTTGCTGTTTCATTTTATTAAAATGTTCCTGGCGAAATGTGCGGCTATATTGTTCACAATGAGAAACAACGAAATTGCCAGCGTTGATCAAAATAGCTCATCGTGGAAATCATCGAACCTTTCATCGAATTCGCAGCGGGTTCAATGCATGGAACAACGTCGCAGGGCCAAAGTGTTGGCCAAGGGGGAGAATCAATCGCAATGCAGGGAGGGTGCAAATGGGGTGAGAGTACCCTCCATGAGCAAGAACGCCGACCTTTGGGCCGGTTTTCGGCCTCATATCAAAGGCCGAATAAAGTTCCTTGTCAGCGACAAGTATTTAGGGAAGCAAGATGCTGGAGTGAAACGCCAAGCAATGGTTTGCAACAGCCACTGATCGAACTTTTTTTCAATGACCGAAAAAAATAAGTGAATTCGGTAACAATGTCTTTTTCCCAGACATAAAAAAATAAATGAAAACGAAAAAAATGACAAAGTTCTTCAGCCACTTCGGACAAGTGACCGAAATGTCTCAGCGAAAAATAAAAGGCAATGCGAGCAACAAGATATAGAACAGGGGCCTCTGACTCAAGTTGCTCCGAGGGCCAAATAAGGGCTTATAGAGTAACTCGAGGGCCGCGAAAGGTATTGTGAGTTATGGGCAAATCATTTCTAGCCTTCTCTACATTTTAAAAGTAACTTGTTCACTCCCTGACCGAGGAGTTTTAAACACTGGTGAATAAACTTAGTAACCCAAATATTAATTATTTGAAAATTTCTGAAAAGCATCGCATTATTCGAAATAAATTTGGAAAAAAATATTTGAAAAAAACTTTGCGGAACGAGGGACATGTGGCTCTCTGGCCGCGTGTTTGGGCCCGTTGATATAGAACAACAAGATGACCTGCAGGCATCTTGTCCGTCTCGTGTCCCAGATCCGGGTGACGCCGTGGCGACAGGACCCCGACACAATCATGTGCGCAGAGTCGCACGCGAGACAATAGATCGTGTTGTCGTGAGGCTCCTCCCATTTCTTGACCACGTTTCTGGAACGAAAAAATAATAAAGAAATAAACAAACAGACAAAACCCCACGGTGGCCAAAGCGGCATCCTGCACCACTGTGTGTCCGAACGTTTTAGAGCAGGGGGTTCCAACCTTTCTCTGACCATGTACCCCTTTGGCATTTCGGCAGATGAGCATGTACACCAAAAATTTCTTATGACAAAAAGGCTGAGTACAATAACAAAAATCCACTGAATTTTTAATAGAACTTTTGCATTTTTAGAACTATAATTGAAGATTCTGTTTTTATGTCTCAAAGTTAATACATTTAACAATAAGCATTATAATAATTCTTGAAAATAATATTCACTGATAGATGTTTCAATGTTTGGAAATACATAACATATTAATGTTTTTCTACCTTCTATTGCTAAACTCAAATGTACCCCTGGGGGCACATGTAACCCAGGTTAGGGGGGTACATGTAACCCCAGGTTAGGGGGTACATGTAACCCAGGTTAGGGGGGTACATGTAACCCAGGTTAGGGGGGTACATGTAACCCAGGTTAGGGGGGTACATGTAACCCAGGTTGGGAACACTATTTCAGAGCAATCACAAACCTTGGCGCTTACCTGAACGACGCCCGAAGATCGAACATCCGGATATACGTGTCATATCCAGCGGAAATGACGGTGTTAGCGTCGACATGCTGGATGTCGAGGGTTCCGGCGCCGTGTTTGTACCCCGTCCCCAAATCGCAGGTCAATTGTAACCTGGCACAGAAAGGCATTCGATAAGGCAGCGGAAAAGTCGAGGGAATGTGACGTGCTGATGACGACACAGCTAAGTGCTTTGTGTTGATGACGTCACGACTGAGGCTCGATAAGGGCAGCAAGAGTCCTTCAAACTGCAAGGCGCGCCTAGCCAGCTACAAGAAGAACTTATAAATTTTCTACAAGCCCATCAAACGGAGTAACTAGAACCCAATGAAACGGCGATTTCCTGCGATTGCGTTCTGTCGTGGCTTCAGGCCCGTAACAAGGCTTTAACGGTTTGGAAGGGGCAGATTACATTTTGCGGGAGGCAAGATCCTTGCTTACAGATATTGCATCTTTTACTGAGATTTTTCAGGGCACAACAAAATTTTAGAGGTAACAAAAAACATTTGGGGTGCAGTTCCCCCCGTGGCTATGGGTCTGCATGACCTCAGGGTGTTCAGTGGACCGTAACACTGCCGCCGGTGTCAAGCGAAATTTCTGACTTCACGCCATGTGCGCATGCACAGAGTGATATTCTACATATCAAATACGATGCGAAAACTGATGATTAGGGTTTAGGGTTTGAAAGTGTGTCGAGATCAGGTTAGGGTCAGAAAAAGAAACACAATTGAGATCTAAGACTAAGTCCAATATATTTCAGTGGTTATAGTTATTCCCGTACCATAGCTTGTTATGGGTGTCTGACATCTAACCGAAAAGTTTTAATTTACACAACACACATCAAAAAAGTAATCGCTAAACTTTATTCCTTTACTCTGAGAAGTAAAATAACTGACAATGGTAGGTGAGAAATTCCGCTTGACCCCGGGATACGTGCACTAACATGGAGGAATGCCATCACATAAGCCAGGGGTGTACAACCTTTTGCTGTTGCCGGCCGCCTTACTTTTATTATATGAAGTACGGCCGCCAATGAGTTCGAGTTATATTTATGAGATACCGCCAAGTGCCAACTAACACAGAACACATTCAAACATAAATCGCGTATTCATTCTACAACTCTTTGTGACGTCACCATCCAGATTGTTACGTATCGTGTCGACTGATTTTCTTGCCTTGCGTTTGTTTTGCTTCAATATACGCCAGCACGGCAGCCAAACCTTATATTTTAAATTACATGTGGACGGCCGCAAAGTTCAGTATCGAAGGCCGTAAGTTGTGCAACGTTGACATACGCTTTTGGCGAAACGACTCCTCCAGATCCGTTTGAAGCCAGTGCATGCAGCAAACTCGTTACCCGATGAATTGTTACCTGTTCAGGTCCCACAGTTGAACTGGATGCGAGTTGATTCCGCCCGTCCCGAGAACGAACTCGCTGTAAATCGAAAATCATTCAACATGTGAGTTTTTTGTCGAACTTGCAAGAACCTCCCAGCGAAGACATCTCGGCCAACACGCACATTTGAAACAAGAGTTTCAATATTGAAAAGCTCGGTAGCGAGTAACGCGATAGTGAATTACGAGTAGATCGAGTTAGGCGACCAGGCGAGTTTAGAGAGATAGAGCAGAAAGTATCAGGATGGTGGTCATGTACAAAACGAGTACAAATGAAAAAAAACAATGATAGGTTGACTGCGAAACAACTCATCAGCGATTTTTCGAGTTGAAACGAAATCAATGCTGCATCAAAATAAATGTCCTTTGCCATGCAAGCAAGGTTTTCGCGAAATGCGCTACGAGTTTATGAAAACCTGCAGCCCAAGGCGACGGTGTCATTTTCATTACTGGATTGTAATAAACCGCAACGTGAGTCGTCAGGAGTTCAGGGACATATCTTATACATTTCAACAATTGCTTGAGAAAGACCATGCACTCGGTACATAAACATACTGCTGTGTGGCGCCAGTTTTTTTCGCTGATACATTTCGGTCATTTGTCTCGTGATGGTATTAAAACTCATTCACCAGCCTAGCTTTTCGGACATCGTGACCGAATTGACTTATTTCGGTCTATGACTGAAAAAAAACACGTGTGCGGAATTTAAAACTGAATCAATGTCGTGACATTCAGAAACACTTGGTCAAAATGGACAGTCTTGAGCTCGACAACCTCCTACAACAAGCCCTGATGCTGCAGTTCGGGAGTTTTGCAGTTTTGGGGAAAGTGGGTTTCCTTTTGTCCTCCATTCTTCCCAGGTCCAGTCTGGGCCAGGGTAGTAACGCCTGACAGGGTCCGGACCCCTAACTATGGATCAAATAGTCTGTTTCAAGTGCGGATTGAGCTCTTCACACATGCAGTGGCGTATCCAGTCAATTTTTTTGGGGGGGCAAAATATTTTGAGGGGCCAAAATGTAGTGTTTGACTTTAGGCGAGCAACATAATTTTTGTTTGAGACGCCGCTTTTCAGAGCACAAAATGGCTATATACGGTAAAGATTTTGGGGGGTAATGGCCCCTGACCCCCTTGGCCACGCCTATGCACACATGCAAAGCAATCAATCCAGGTACGGGGAAACCGGCAGGCAGGTGGGACGTATTTGCCCACTCTAGCAACCCCTGTAGCTGGACCTGGATCTAATTTGCTACTGGCTGCGTCCTTGGGACAAAGGGATACGATATGTGGTTTACAAACGACTGGGGGGCTCAGTGAGCCTAACCCTTGCCCGTCGTCCCTGCGGGAAACTTTTTCGTGTGTTTCATGTTATTTGAAGCGAGCAAGCTTCCCGTGACATGAGCGTGATTCAGCGAGCGAAACAATCGCCGCAGTTTACGCGCAAAGGTACTTGCAGCGGCTTGGCCGCGCATTACAACGTCACAATAGACGTGGCAAGCGCCATTACAACGTCACAGTGGCGACTTCCATACTCGCGAAACGGATTGACGGCGATGGAGAGCATCATGTCCGGGAGCTTTGTGGCGTAAACGGGACAAAGACCGGTGACGTCATCGGCAAGAATCCAAGCCTGCGCAACATCATGGTTACGTCACTAAAGTGAGCGGGGTCGCTTTCGCGTCGTTCGTTTGCCCGGATTTGAATAACTACGCACCTTGAGCTCACCGTAAGAACCGGATAAGACCGTGCTGCCTTTAACGTCCATGGCCGTTACGTTCTGGGAGTGGGCGTCGCGGCGAGTGCGGCCAGATTCGGGCGCGGTCCGATACCAGCTGATAAATCCCCCCCTGTCGGATGGACACAGACTGCAATCGATACGCTGGCGCTACCGAGTCGCTAAAGCTGATAAGGCAATCAGAAGCGGGCAAATGTCGAAACTAAATGAAAATTTATCACGAATTTAAGCAATATACTCTGACACGGGCGAATGAAAGCGATCCATTGAAATAGTATCAGACGATACTCGCATCCATTCTATTAACATATTGGAAATGATGATTTATAGCCTTGATAGTTCACTCTGTTGATGATAAATCGGTAAGTGTTACAAGAATAAGCGAAAATAGATAGAACGGTCGAGAAAAACATACTATGACGAAGCCAGTTGCAAACCTAACTTTCAACAGCAACACGTTACGACACCTTATATAAAAATATTGTCTCGCTACGTCAGGGCTGCACAACCTTCAGCCTTCGATAAAAATGTATGCGGCTGTACATTAGTAAAAACTCTATCTGCTGTATGAGGCTGCTTTTTGTGACATGCATTTTGTGACAAATTTGAGACATGCACGTATCGCACAGTCTTCAAAATGAAGTTTAAACCCACGCAAGTATAAAAACGCAAGTAACAGTAACGTCGACGTTGGGACAATAAACACAGCGTTAAACAAATCTTAAAAGTTTTTTTGCTAAATATTTGAATACCGACGGTGTTTTTCCAGGATTCTTTTGACGTATTTCTTCAACAACCGAATTTAAATTGTACGAACTGAATCATGACCAGGCTGGGATACCAGGAGGGAGAAGAGTTTTTGAGGGGGGCCCAAATTTTTTAAACTATCTACAACACATTTTTCGAGGACGGGCGAAAATTTTTCCAAGGTGGCTTCTCCCCCCCTTGCATCCCCTATTTACAGGCCTGATCACGACTTACCAACCTCCACCGATAAACAAATCGCCTTTAAACCGAAATCGGTACAAATCCTTTCCTTGAAGCGGCAAGTATTTGGTTTGAAACTTGAGAGTCGATCTTCCGCAGCGTCTAAGCTGCTGAGGCAACTGATAGCTACGCATCTCGGCTCCCATCGACACAAAGAGCGACTTCCTGTCGTCACAGAGCTGCATCCATGGCATGTAGCTGCACACACAAGAGTTTAACTGAAAAACGTCTGTCTTGTTCGCACCTGATAGTCGCACATGCGCACTCAGCAATGCGTTAAGATTACCTGGTGTCGAACACCTTCAACGTGCATTGATGGCCTTGACCTTTCATCCATTTTTGTGAGATCCTGCATAAAGCTTTTTGAGAGTGTCTGAAATAAATAAAGCCAACATGTTTGCACACACAATCCAACTTCATCTACGAAACTGAAAAAAATAACTTTGTAATATGAAAGCCTTTGGTTTTAACCATTCAAGCTCCAAACAACTCCATGATGACCTTTGTCGCCTCGCCATCGAAGCACACAATTTTCCTGAACTGTGGCCAACTGGCCACCACCACGAATTTAGTGACCTGGAATTTGTGGCATCCATTTAGCATCACAGTGCAGAATGCTTAAAATGCAAACAGAGTGCATACACTGTCACAAATTAGTCTTTTGGAAAAGCAAGAAAACATACTCAACAGCAATAATACCCAAACTATTTCCAAGGAAACAACAATAAACATTAGACAATTATGCAGGGCCGGTGCTACGACCATTTATCGAACCACAAGTTCCACATTACGGTTGGTAGACTACTATAGATGACCTCACGGCCTTTCACCAATCCTTTGTGGAAAAAGAACCAACAAATGTTGTTGCTTGTGCATGAGCTTGTTCTTAAATGTGCTACAGCTTCTGCATTATAATCTACGCCAGCAGTTCATAACCAGGGGTTCCCGGACCCCTGGGGTCCGAAATGCAATTTGGAGGGTGAGGTTTGTATATTCTTGGTCGTGCTGTTTTCAAAATAACCAAGATTTGTGAAAGCTTGCAAGTGCTATTACTCAAAAGAGCATCATCCAGCCTAATTATTCCAGCTAACGTCGCTAAAGTAACAATTTAAATTGCTAAATGCCTGCACCGCTATTTCTGCTTCACGCTGCGGTTACCACGCCGAAGATGGCGTGGTGATGCGATTGCAAGTGCACTGTGACGTTTAAATGTTTATGATGCAATTACGGCGAGATTGTCGTTTGATGCAACAGAACGCGAACGTTTTTGGTGTTTAAGCATGCAAAGTTTTGGTGTTTAACCATGCAAAGTTTCAAGAAATTGAGTACAAAAGCTCTGTCTATCCTAGTGCCTTTTGCAATAACATGCTTGGACGAATCTGGATTTTCCACTCTACTTCATTTGGAAAACAAGTATCGGAGTCGTTTGAACCTGTCGAACTATTTGCGCGTGACTCTGAGTAATTGTGTGCCGGGGTATGAGCGGATAGTTCCAAAGCAGCAACAAAAAGTCACTGGATTTGTTTCTAACGAGCAGTAAGGTATGAAAGTTAAACAGTACGACGACTGAGTGTCTTATGGTGTGTTGTCAGTGGGCCTACGCACACTACACACGATCGTGGCCAGGTTTCAAGGTTTAGGGGGGGCAAATCTCATATTTAGGGGGATAAGGTTTTTGCTTTCACTATATGTTTAAAACAAATGTTTCTGGGCACAACAAAATTTTGGGAGGCGCAAAAAACACTTCTGTCTATGACCTAAATGTTTTTGAAATGACCGAAAAACATTAAGTCATTTCGGTCAGAACGTCTGAAAATAACGGATAATGAACACTGCTGTGGCGAGTTTTAATACAGCTGTAAGACACATGACCGAAATGTCTCAGTGACCAAAATGTCTCAGCAAAACAAATGACCGAAATGTCTCAGCGAAAAAAACAGTTTTACAAATGGAATTCATTGTAAGTGAGAAAGGCAATGGAAAGTTGGCCTTGAATGGTTTTATGTACAGTATGTTCGTGACAAAACCCAAAATGGCGTGAGGTACTGGAGATGTGAGGATTACCTCAAGTGTAAAAGCCGTGTATTTACAGCCGAGAACGACAGCATCATGAGAGCGCCAACCGAACACAGTCATCCACCAAACCCTGCACGGGTTGCAGTTGCGAAATCGAAATCCAGAATGTGAGATCGAGCAGCCAACTCAAGCGAATATACCTCAAACATTATTCAGACCGAAACACAAGATATGTCCTTGGCGACTGCTGGCGTTCTTTCTGAAATAACATGCTTGCAGCGGATAGTGCAACGTAAGAGCGCATGTCCAGAAGGCAACGGTCTAGTCAAGAGGTCTCCAAACTACGGCCCACGGGCCAAATCCGGGCCGCAAAGCCATTTCATCCGGCCAGCGAAGCTATTTCATCTGGTCGCAAANACATTTTGCCAACAAATAAAAAATACAAATTTGCTGATTTTGCAGAATACAACATATGTCCATTGTCTCGAAACAATCACATTACGTAAGATGTCCGGCCATTGAGCTGTTGTATAATAGTTTATGTGGCCCTCGGACAAAAAAGTTTGGAGACCCCTGGTCTAGTCGATGACCTCCGTATGACACCGAGGGGAGAAACCTTCGTTCTCGAGGAAGATGATCAGAACGGGTTTTACATGTCTGCGTCTCAAACGAATCTGGATCTACTGAACAGCTGCGCCAATTGGTCCTGTGACGGTACATTTGATGTTGCGCCACTTGGTTATCACTTATACACGACACACGCATTGGTCAATCAAAATTTCACTCTTCCGCTTGTATACGTTGTAAAAGAGAACAAATCTGAGGCTGTGCATAATCGGAATTTTCAATTGTTGGAACAACAGCGACCAGCAATAGCCCCAAGAAACGGTAACAATTGGCTTTGAAATGGCTGCATGTCACGCTCTTTCTTCCAGCTTCACTCGAGCAGAAATTCTGGGCTGCCTTTTTCATTTCGGTCAATGCAACTTCCGGAGAATTCGGGCCCTCTCTCTGCAGCAGTGGTTCACTGAAAATGCCAAGCACGCCCTTCGCACAAAATGCTTCCAGGCACTGGCGTTTATTCCGTCTCAAGATGTTACGCAACGTTTCGAGGACTTCGTGGCCACGTTCAGTGACGAAGATGTGCAGAGCCTGCGTGGATACATTGACTATTTCGAAGCAACTTAGATTGGAACAGCGCGCCTCAGGATTTGTCGTCAACCTCCATTTCCTATCCGGTGTTGGAATGTCTTCCACCGGCTCCAACATGACCTTCCACGAATGAATAATAGCATTGAAGGATGGCACGATGCGTTCAGTAAGCGTGTCTCAATATCTCATCCGACCCTTCGCAGGCTCGTCAAGAAAATTATGCAGAGGCAAAGTTCCAACGAAATAGTGATTGAGCAAATGAATGATGGAATTGTTGTCCCCCCTCGGAAAAATGGCTATGACGCTGTCAACCAGCGGTTGAAGTTCACTGTCGAACTTTTTTATGACTCAAACGAATCTTGACATGAACAGCTACCTTCGAGCAATTGCACGCAACTTGTAGCTTTGTTTAAATAGCTAGTAACCATGGACTGTAAATGAATGAATGTGACTGAAAGGTACTTTTAAAACGCCTCACGTATCCCATTGTTTGTGCGCATTTGAAACGCCGGTATTGGATTTAACCAAATTCGATAAATTCATTGCATGTGTGCATTTAAAACGCTGGTATTGAGTTTAATAAAATTCGATAAACTGTGGTTTCGATAAAATGTCGTTTTGATGAACAATCGTTCGATAAATTGTCGCGTCACGTGCAGAACCAGTATATTGCATTTAACACATAACATTCATATAAACAGAAACCTCCTTTCCACCAATCATATGACAGTTAATTTTCAAAACAAAAACGGGTACGAATAAACGATAAACAGCATTAACAGCAAACAAATAGAAAGGCGGTTTCGAAAAATAGCGACGAGACTAAAGAGTTCAACATTTATACCAGTACTGTCAATCAAATTTTAGAGGTGGTCATTTAAAAACAAACAGCCAAAGAGATGGAAACTACAAGAATGTAAACTTCATTGAAATGATCAATCAAAAATAAAATTTCATTGTACAAGCGCAGAAGTGATCGTTAACTTTATTATTTGAAAAGACTGTTTCACTTTTTGATTTAAGGACAACTTTACCATTTAACATTAGGCTGTTTTCCTGAATTCACACCAGAAGAGCAAAAAATTGATTCATCTAACGAACAGTTAGGCTACGATTTTCCTAACTAGCATAATACCAGTGAAACTTCCATTACAAGACCACATAGGCCAGGCGGAAAGCTCGAAGGGGCCTATTGATCAACATAAATTTGCCACGGGCCGCAAAAGTCTATTTCGTTGTAATGTGGAAGAAATTCTGAAACGACAATTAATTATCTAAAGTTGTAAGCCACAAAAGTTGCGAAAGTAAAGCGTTTGCCACGAAACTAGTTTCCCTATGAAACAAACTATGATCGATTTGCTTTCGCTATTTTTGAGGCTTCTTCTTCGTCGTTTGAGCCAGTTGTTACTATCCACTGCTTGGTCGCACAACATCTCGGGGCAGGCGTTGAGCAGCCATTCAATTGTCCCATCATCTAGAACCGTCAGGCCATGCAGTCCATGGGGAGGTCGATGGATTGGACATTGGAGGACAACATGGTCGACTATTTGTTCTTCTGTGCCACAATCGCAGGCCGCAGAAGGGGCCATACCCCCATTTTTGTTAACAGGAGCGGAAACGTCCGACACCGGTGCGGAGGCGATTAAGCCGGACCCACGCTGTTTTTGGGAGGGCCATTCCAGGAGGGTGGGTGGGTGCCGGGGATGAAAGTACGGAGTCTCGTGTGTTGTCCGTCCACTCCGCATTCCATTGGTGATCCGCCC
>JGI24159J19872_10007663_pt1 | contig 14143 bp, 8 predicted proteins | sample Ectturendosymbi4_FD_19872 | JGI IMG/M metagenome (IMG submission 19872) | reverse complement strand
GCAAGCAACAATAGAGTTCACATGCCATGATCACTCTATTATTGCTTGTTCGCGCCACATATATCTATGGTGTTGTTCTTCACGCACATCCCGTTCGTGGTAAAGCACACAATCAACGCAACACCACCGGAGAGGTTGCAACAGTACCAATTTTACTGTATTTCTTTATAAAAAGCAGTAAATAGAATTGTTTTAATAAACTCCTAAAAGACTGGTATGAGTAATCTCATGATAAGAAATGAAAATATCTTTATTTAGTAATTTCCAAATAACATCACACGGGTCAGTCAGAGTCAAGCCAAGGGCCGCATGCGGACAGAGAACCGTACAACGCATAGGTCTGGTCTAAGCGATGCTTGGTTGACATAACCTGAGTAGTTTCATAGATGAAAGTTTAAACCGAATTCCATATATCTTGGGAATTTACCATTTTTCCGAAACGTTGAGGTTTGACAACTTGACCTGACGCAAGAGGATTTTCCCAGGTAATGAAATAGAACGGCCTGAAAATGTGGATGCATTTTTGACACTACGCAGATTCAGTTTTTTTCAAACTGCACCGTTGGAAACTTTGGCTAGAAGCGCAGCTCATAGTTTTTCAACAAATTAAAATGTATTCCGTTTATTGATAATGTATTGGGGAAAATTCTGAAATTGTCAGGGTTTTATCTGTTTTTCAGCAAGGCTGCTATGTTATCAAACCCTCCAGCAGAAAAACTTTTTGCCTAAGAGAAATCTTTTGCAGCGGTAGTCAGATAAACACTCCGTTTGATTAATCATCAGGATCATGCAATAGTTCACAAGGATTGTACAGGCTCGAGGCATTTCTAGTGATTACAAGTGAAATTCTCTATATGTCTCACCACAAAATAGGGCATTCAGAACGGAGTTGTGCAGTATGTCACCAAAAACATTATCAAATACTTTGCACTCCAGTTCACCCATTTTGTATAGGGTATGTGTACTTGATACATTCCACTGAATGAGAGTATAAAATGAATTATAAAAAGCAATTTGCAGTTATAGATTAATTCCATGTTTCAAATGGACAAATATAAAATATTTGGTACGTCGGTCGTAGCGATGCACCTGCAATGTGTAGCTGGGAAAACGTGGCTTAGCGTTTTGCTCGCCTTTTATTATTGAGGGACCATCGCTCCCGTTCGTCTTTAGATGGCATAAAAATTTTGCTGCTTTTTTGGCAGTTTTGTGGTTTTAAAAGAATTCCAACCGTGGTGAATGCATGGTCACATCACCTGCATATGTTACTAGTCAATCTTCCTTTTGATAGAGCGTTACCCCATTGTTGGCACTTGGCCTACGTCACTGCGATGCTCACAATCATATTGAAAACACGAATAAACGCAAAACGTTAAAATGCGCAGCTTCAACTGTACTCCTTATTCCAACCTTGTATAAAAATTATATCGTTCTAATCTTTGCGTTTCTTAATTGTTACAGACTCGAATAAACGATTTTTAATCACGATATCTCCCAATTTTCAGTAGGTTACTGCAGGGCCCCGACAAGGGGAAGGGCGGGGGGCAATGCCCGGGAGCGGCACTTTTGGTAAAAAGAAGCAATAGCAAATGGTCTTTCACGAATGAACCTGAAGTTCGAATTTGGGTTTTAGATTTTGTTTAAGGTTGGACCTGTCACACGTCCTAGTTTGGCCGGGACTGTCCAGTCCCGGTTAGCAAAATGTCCCGGAATTTCACTTCAGTGAAATTTTCAAAATTAACTCCAGCTTGATGATACATTGTTGTGATATAATTCCTCCTTGAAAGGCTTGACCTTGGTTTAACCCGTGGCTTGAGGGGACGGGACTTTTCGACTGTGGGAGGCGGCACTTTTCGACTCGCCCCGGGGCGGCATTTCTCCATGTTGGGGCCCTGGGCTACTGTGAGACAAATACGAAACTTGTTTGCTTTTTGTTAAGTATTTTTGGCACAAAGTTGTTCATGTTGTTTGGTTTCAGTTCGGCTTGTGACAATGTTAGGGAACTTCGAAGTGTTCTTGACGATCTTGGATTATTGTTGCTTAATGCGAAGCGATATTCAACAGACTGGCCTGTTTGCTGCGTGCGCTTTATCAAAACGTTTAACTGGCGTTTCTTGCCATCACCTACAAAGGTCACTGGCCATTCGTACTGTTGGTAATAGCAACGTATCTCATTTCAAAATCTGTCGTTCTCAGATGCGGTCACTTATCCTTCAAACTTAAAAAGGTCAACTCCGTGACACCAGATGACAGCAATATTTGCCATGCTAGTATCACTGTTTTTCATAGGTGTAGCCAGGGGGGGGCAAAGGGGCCATGGCCCCTCCAAATTTTTAGAAAATACAGTCATTTTGTTCTTTGAGAGGCGTTTTTCTAAACAAAATATTCTTATTCGCATAAAATCAAACATTTCCCCCCCAAAATTTTAGCCCCCCAATTTTTTGGGCTGGTTACGCCACTGCTAGTTTTGTGTTATTTCGTCACAGCATTGACAAACACACGCGCTTTCCTTATTGGTGATCCCAGTGGTGTAATCCCTGTCTGCTATGGCAGCTTATAGCCGCTTGACAAAAGGTTACTTATTCCAGTGATTCCTATATTCCTTTCTATACCTTTGCAACAAAAAGTTTAATGACGTTTATTTCATTCCCGGAGCAAGGCTTTGACCGGAAAAATTATACTAACAAATTTGTCGCTATAGTGGAAACAACAAACCAGTAACAGTGGTGAAAGGTAATACCATTAAGCTGAAGTTTCTATCACTAGCTAAGTATGATTTTGCCAAAATTTAATGGATTACTTTGTGCGTGAGACATCAGTTTTGCGTTAACCTGCTGTAAATACTTTCTGTCTTCAGGTTTCTTAACACTTACCACAGAAAAAGAGCCAGTTTCAACCGAACAATTTGTCCACTGCATCAGACTTACAAGCGCACATCACATGCATTATACCATCTACTTAAATGCGCAATAGTCCTCAGAGCGCGCCATGCTTGTAGGAGAAATGCACTAGGCCTGCAAATACGCGGAACTCAGCCAATGGCAGTAATAAAGTAATTATTTTCTTTAAAGGAGTGGGTTGGCTGGGCGCAAAACAAAGCTAGCTTGCGGGACGCGACATTTTCATATCTTGTTCAGTGCTGGCATTCCCATCCTGTCGTTGAGTTGCCATTTGAAATCTAACGGCGCGCCTGTTGTCCGTTAGCGTTTTGACATTGGTATTGATGTTTCTCTACGCTTTCTCTGTTGCTCTTTGTCGATGTTTCCGCAGTTTACATAGCTTACTATTCACTTTTGCTTTCTGCCTCAGCTGTTCTTGTTTTATTTAGGTTGCTCAAGAAAAACTATTTTATTAAGAATTTTTGAGCAACATATTGATTTTGCAAACGCAGATATTATTCACGTATTTCAATGGTAGCTCAAAAAGTGCTTGCGCAACGTGAAAACAAAATCAACTCTGAAGGAGAAGCCACTCCCACGTAAACAACAGCTGTGAAACGCCATATTTTTGCCAGATTTTGCACCATTTTTGTTGGCAACGTCATTTCGGTTCGACAAGCTCCATCAAACACATCATCGTAAAAATCCAGAAAATTTAGGAGTAAAACTTTGGTATCTAGCCAGTTTCCTCAGTTAAAGCATTAAAGGTCAATTATATGCTAGATAGATCTCATTCAAACGAAACATACGCAAGAAAACTTTTACCGGCATGTCTCTTTTCCAATAGGTTCAGAGTACAACGTAGTCATGATTTTGAAATTAGGCTGAACACGAACAAATCAAACGTTATTTCTAAAAACTCAAAATCAGCCTTCATTGACACAAACTGTTACACAACAGAATATAATAAAAAGTTTGCAGGGCCACAAGGACAATTTTTGTTTTTCACATTTTTAAGTTGAAGTAGTATTTAAAAATGTACACTGTAAGACATAGGCGTAGCCAGGGGGGGGCAAAAGGGGTTTTGAGTTCCCCCCCAAAACTTTTTAGACAATACAGTTATTTGGTGCTTGGAGAGACGTTTTTCTAAACAAAATAGTGTTATTCGCCTAAATTCAAACATTTTGACCCGCCCAAAATGTTTTGCCCCCCACAATTTTTGGGCTGGCTACGACACTGCTGCAAGAGGAAGTTTAGTGTTGAAGTATAGTGTCATAGTGTCTTAGACGAATTAAGCGCAAAAATGCGTGAGATCCATGTTCTGCTAAAATCTGAAGCATTGACACCTAATCTTACTAGTCTTTTTCACATTACTAAAAATTGTTTTCATAAATCAAGAGTGATTGACTTAGATGCCATTTTTGTAATCAGTTTTGATGAAATACCTGTATTCGAATATTAAAGAGGAAAAAACAAACTTTTTACTACACCCGCGTAGTCATTTACTTCCATTAAAATGCAATATCCTTAAATTCACAAACAGGAAAGTGTGACCGTGTATCAACACGCTCGTGGTGCTGTTATTTGGAATACCGTTACAGTTATTCGAACTATTTGTGATACGTCATAATTTCATAACATTTACCTGGAAACGTCATATCATCCCTTGCCAGTGTCTGCACAACGGTTGTTATTTAAAGTTCCATTCATTAAAACGCTTAGGTAAGAAACCGATCTTAGTCTGTAAAGCCAGGCTGCAACCAAATCAAGATAAATAAAACAATCTAGTTTGTATCAGTTCTAAGCTTCATCTTAATAATGTCTGGAGTGGAAGAGGACACGAAGAAAGACTTTGTTACGTTGTGTCTATGCCTAGAGCAAAAGTTATGCGTCGCTCGACTCGCTACAAAATAATAAAATGAGAACGGACACAGACATTGTTTTTGCTGATATGATTACATTCTAAAGATTTTTACTTCATCAATATTTTTTAGTTTTTACTGTTGCTAGCATTTTTGGCCACAGCAAATTTCTTAAAATTGAGGTTAGATCGACTCTCTTGTGTACACATGCATGCTCGTTTCATTTGCAATTTTTCCTCACCGTGTTGTATGTTTGTTCGTTTGTTTTGTTGCTGTGTTTGTTTCATTTCAGCTTGTTTTTTTTCTACCACTTGTCAATACGTTTAAAATATGGTTAATTGACTAGATGATATCTACGGTCTTTTACCAATCCTATGTGACACAGTGACACTCCTTGTTTGCGTTGATCGGTTATTTTGCCATTACGTTTTTGTTTGTTGTAATTTCTGGTGACAATTGGTTACGATTTAGAATGGTGGTTTTATGTATTGTTTCTGCTTATTACTGTCAGCATTTTTTAAGCTTTGCAAAAACTCACTTTGTGATTATGTAACGTGTGTCTTTACACATACGGCGTTCAGTTCATTTTCTTTATTGTTAACATCGCAACTGTGTGTATAAAATATAAAAGAAACAACGGTACATCAAGCTGTTGCTGTGGATTCTGGTACGAGTAAGCAGGAATGAAGAAAGCTGGTTGGTTATTTCGCCAACCTCAAAAATTCATGATTTGATAACAAATATTTTGCTACACGCGCTAGTATATACAACTGAACTTTCTACCGTGCACCCGATCGTGCGTTGAAATCTTGTTGAAAAACTCACCGCGAAGATAAAATTAGCATCCGTCCTGGGCCTGTATGCGTGGTTGTGTTGACAAGTACACTCAACGTAACTATGACGTCAAACAAGGTCAGAGCAATTGAACCAGAACGAGAACATTGGAGCTGCGTGTTTGTTTACACGGAGCAGTGTTGCCAATTCAGCGGATTTGCCGTTAATCTTACGGCAAATCGTGAGCGGCAGCGGCGAAAAAATTTGCAAGGGCAAACGAGTTCACCGGAAAGACTAGCGGAAAATTTCGGTGTGTCTAGCGGAATTATTCCATGCATATATAAAGATCAAGCCCTTTTTCAGACACATTTGCGAGTATTGTGAAAACGTTGCAATCGATGTGCCATTTTATTCGTCTGTGAAAAACAGAAAATTCCCACAACAATCGTTCTTGCACTAGACGTTATGTGAATCCCAAAATTCAGATGAAAAGTAGGTTACCTAACGTTTTACCTCAAAACTAATCTCAACCTTTATATTGGATTAATAGGCATGGTAACCTGTGCAACTTAAAACTACAATAGTTAACTTCAGTAGGTGACTCTACTTCATAAGTGTTGGAGCTGCAAATTTTTCGACCATATAAACAAATATAACGCTGTTTTGTAGCCAAAGACAGGTTTCCGTTTCCTTGCGTAGGTGACTGAGCAATGTTTGGCACACTACCACGTCCAACATCAAACCTCTCTTAATTGCCAGTCGCTACCAATTGCAGCTGTTTGCACAAAATTCTTGTATTATAATAAGGAACCAGAGTTGGATGAAAACCTTTTCATAATTTGTTTCATCTTTTCTATTGCTATGCACTGAAGATGATAACAGTTGTTATCGAAACGTTTGCAAGATGTCAGTTGTATTGTTTCATCTTGTCCACGATTTACTAGGAAAGAAGAACGTAAAAACAAAATCTTAAATTAAATGCACAACACATATTTAATTTAGCGGCGAAATGTGGCGGAAAAAGCCAAGTTAAAATATATCGGGGAAGAATTTAGGGGAATCTGGCGAATTTTCAAAGATGGCTTAGTGGAGAAGCGCGAAAGAGAGTTGGCAACACTGAAACGAAGAACAGCTTTCTTCGACAGCACTTATGTGGCACAATAGTCATCATCACCTTTCATAAAACCCAGCGTGTTTTGGATGATTAAAGATAAAAACGAATAAGGGAAGCAATACCAATCATTTCTTTGCAGAGACTACTGCAGCATTTCAGCATACGTCAGACATAATGAAGGGGTCATCACATTACTCTACAACACCCAATTTGCTGTAGTTGCAACACGATTTTATTACATTCCAACAAACATGGTGGCCTACAGTGCTTTATTGGGCAAACCAGCACAAAGCAATTAGCCTAGCTAGGACATTAATTTTGTATGTATAAATTGCAGCAGCATTTTTCAATCAAAAATATTGATATTCAAATCATATGCGCGGTTCAACTTCATTACTTTCGTCGACCTGTTGCTCACCTTTTTGATATTATTCAAAACTAAACAAATAATGCACTGCAGCGAAACAGTAGTTTAGCGCAGTACAGTACAAACAACTCATGTTATGTAGCATTCTATCCTACAGTATTTCATTGCACTTCACAGCATCCTCGCACATCGGTTTAATGTCGTTATTACTTCAACATGGATTGCAAAACTAAGGAGAAGCGAACACGCTGTACTATTTCACTACAGCAGACATGATTTGATTTCACTCTTGCATCGTTCAACTAAAAGCAGACGTTCAGGCGACTGTACGGCACGGGTGATCTGGAGGGAAAGTCCCCAAAACATCTTCCCAGCTGCCCAGTGGTCCCCAACATTTTTTCGCGTGATGTCACAAAAACTATTTGAAAATGTTTGAAGCTAGGTTATTGCAAAAGTTTTTAATAAAGGCAATTTTTAATCATATTGTTAACTTCCTTTTGACGAAATCAATTCTCTGATCGCAAGTTGCTGAAATGTATGGTGTATGTTGTAAGCTCCTACCATCATCGTCAAAATTCCACTTATATTGCGATGTTTCAAAACATGGAGTAACGTCTCGAATGAACTGCAGAACTCTACAAGCTCGGTAGTTTCCCGATTCCCACGCAAAAGATTGGAGATTGGTCTAAAGGTTCAGATTTTTCTTGACGATATGTTAAGTTGGAAGTCTCATGTAAAAAGGGTGAAGACTCAACTATCAGGAACTTATGGAGTTTTATCCAAACTGTAAACATTACACAACACCATCTGTATCGAAAGTTGTCTATAACTCATTATTTCATCTCTGTCTCACTTACTCGATCCTCAATTGGGGACGTGCTTCAAACGCAACTGCTCAGCGTCTTATTAACTTCAAATTAAAGCTGCAAAACTAGTAAGACCAACTAACCATACATCCGTGGAAGAATCTTTTCAGCAGTCAAACGCATTCCAAGGGCCTTAGACAAAATTGGACTTAGATGAAATTCGCTTCCAGTCATTGACTGCCGTCGGTGTTGCTGTAATTCCACACACGTTAAGCAGCAAAAGTTGTCAAACAAATGGAAAGTTTCGGCAACCTTCGCACAGCAGGCTTGAGCAGCTCTCCGTGCAAAGGACCTATATTCACAATTAGGAGTGGTGCTAGGTGGTTTGGGGCACCCCGAAGCCTAGACTCTGGGGCCCCAATATACAATATGTTGCATTCAACACATAACATTTACATAAACAGAAACGTCGACTTATTTTAACAAATATTAAAGGACATTTCAACGTATACCGTATTTATTCGATTCTAACCCGCGGCTTATGAAGCCTTTTTTGGTCATTCATGCGGCTTATAATCAAGGGCGGCTTACATTTTTTTTCATTTACTTTTTCGAATGCTATATAGATGACGCTCAGTTTTTCCCTAAATACGTTTTGTCGACCACACTCTCTTTTAATATTCTATTCTCTTCAGTATCACGTGCACATCCGTCACAGGAGGAATAATGCTGAACAGCAGGCAGTTGTAATGGTGTAAACATCATTACCAGGGTTGTCAAAAACGCAAAACCTGCTAGTACCGGAAAGTATGTCAGAGGCTTAGGTAACCTATGTTCAAGTGCAGTTCCCAATCAAGGGCGGCTTACATTAATTTTTTAACACCACTTCGTGCGGCTTACAATCAAGGGCGGCCAACAATCGAATAAATACAGTATGCATGGTTCCGTTTCAAAACAGACTTGTTCATAACAGACCAATCATAACGGACTACTCGAAACAGACCACGTTCATAACAGACAACGCTCAATATGGGTCTTAAAAACGTGGTGTGTGTATGAACAGGTCTGTTTTGAACAGACACCGTATATGTATCCCGATGACATAAGAGTAGCTGGCTGATGGCTAAAGTAATAAATCGGAAAGTAGGTCTAAGGAGCATATTGGGTTTTTGCCACCTGCCATTCTTCAACTTTTTGCTCTTCTGGTGTGAAATTATTAGGAAAACATCCAACCGTTTCGACCTACATACGACAGGTCATTTCCAAGGAAAAAACAGAATGAGCACGAATCAGCGACAAACAGCAATAATAGCAAAAGCTCCGCATAAAAGTAAAAGGCGCTCATGAAAACCAGCAGCGAGACTAACGAGTTCAATATTTATAGCAGTACTGTCAAACAATTTTAGAGGGAGTCATTTAAAATCAGACAGGCAGAAAAGATAGAAACTGTCAAAGCCTAAGCTTATTTGAAATGATTAATTTAAAAAATTTTCATTGCGCAAGCGCGGAAAGTGATCGTTAAATTTGTTATACCAAAGGACTGCTTAACTTCATCATTTAAGGACAACTTTATCATTTAACGTTAGGCTGTTTTCCTAAATTAATTCCAGAATGGAAAAACATTTTGTTTGTGTAACGAACAGTTAGGCTACGATTTTTCTAATTAGCATAACAGTGGTGGAATTTCCATTACATGACTACGTATACAAACACGACGATAAAAACAATATCGCGCAAATAATAAAATATTTTTCTGTATTACTGAATCGAATATAACTAAAATGTCTTACCTCTCTGTGAAATATTGTTGAAAAACAGGAAACCTTTGTAGACAAACACGCATGTTAATTTTCACAATGTGAATGAAATCAGCGCCATCTTGTAATAAAAGCTTCGAAACATTGCTGCAAAACGATTGCTCATTGGCTAAAACAAATGGACTACCGTGCCAAATATAGTACTGTTGGTTAACTAAATTCCTCATTTCTGTAAAGTGGTGACTTTTCATTTGAAAACTGTGATGCAAGGCAAACTGGATATTACAGGCGCGGGCTGCGAATACGATTTTACCTGATTATATACTGTACTTTGGAAACCGTCTATTCTATTCTTATTCATTGAAAGGATACAACACTGCACTGGTCTACAACATGATTTTCTTAGATAATTTCTTACTAGACCATACCGAAAGTGCTTACAATCAACGTGGTTTCAGCAACGTTACCTGCACAATTGCCAGCTTACCGAGGCAAATGCTGACAAGGACGCTACTGTCAACGCACTGCGCAATGATTAGCTTAGATAACAGGAAGCTATGCATCGTGGGAAAATTCAAGTTCTTCGACGTATTAGATAAATATGAACGTTAAAAGAGGAAATGTGTGAAATCAGTACTTGGCGAGTTCAACGCTGGTGCGTTTGTACATGCCTTAACAAAGGTCCTCAGTCAGATTTGGTGGCTCCTCATAACCACGGATCCCCCGGTCGGGGGCTACGGGGGTTCCTTCCTCAGACTTTGTTCACAATTCACCGCAAAAAACTTTTCCATGCTCCGAAAAAGAGTAGATAAAAATAAAAAATAAATAATTTGATTGCATTTTGGTTGGAACAAAAAGCAGCATAAACATCTTCCTCTTATCATCAAAGGTACTGTAATTCTTTAGAAAATGCGTAAGCAGGTAAGTACTCCACAATGCGGACAAATCAGCGTTTTCTATCTACTGCAACTTAGTAGCATAAAAAAGAATAGTCTACACATCCCAACATACACTAAACAGTTCAATACATTTCAGTAACCACTTTCATCGAATTAAATTTAATATCTTATAAACCCCAGCATACATATTTTATTTCAAGGTATTGCTCCAAAGCACGTGATGATCCTTCTCTTCCCAAGCCAGACTCTTTTACGCCACCAAACGGTGTTTCAGCAGCAGCAAGTAAACAATCGTTAACACCAACCATTCCGACCTCTAAGTCTTCTGCAACTCGCCAGCATTGAACAAGGTCCTTCGAATAAAAGTAACCACCAAGTCCAACTCTGCAGTTGTTGGCCATAGCAACTACTTCGCTTTCGTCATTGAACGTCATTACGGGAACGAGAGGTCCGAACGTTTCTTCCTGACAACATTTCATGTCCGATGTCACATTGGTTATTAAGGTGGGGTCAAAAAAAGTTCCTCCGAGTGCACTATGTTTACCGCCAACCACCAATTTGGCCCCTTTTGCCAAAGCATCTTGAAGATGGTCTTCAACCTTTGCTAAGCCTTTCTCATTTATCAGTGGACCAATCGTCACACCGGGATCCATCGGGTCACCTGCTTTCAAATCAGATTTAACCGCAGAGGTTAGTTTAGTCACAAACTCATAGTGAACGTTTTCATGAACATAAAATCGATTTGCGCAAATACAAGATTGACCCATGTAGCGAAATGCCCATGGCTCCTTTTACAGCAGCATCTACATCAGCGCTTTCGAATACAATGAAGGGTGCAAGCCCACCAAGTTCTAATCCAACCTTTTTCACTGTACTTGCAGATTGTTGCAGAATCTTCTTTCCAACAGCTGTGGATCCAGCAAAAGAAATAACGGCAACATCGGAATGAGAACACAACACGTCACCGATTTCTTGGGCCCTTTGTCTTGAAGCCGGAAGGACATTTAAAACTCCCGGTGGTAAACCTGCTTCCATGGACAGTTCAGCAAGAGCCAGAGCAGAAAATGGAGTATCTTCGGCAGGCTTCAAAACAACTGTGCACCCAGCGGCAATAGCTGCACAAGCCATGCGCGTTATCATTGCAAATGGGAAGTTCCATGGCGTAATTGCTCCTGCCACACCAACAGGCTGCATGATCGACATCATTCGTTTGTTGGGATTTGGACTTGGTATTGTTGCTCCATATGTCAGCCTTGCTTCCTCAGCGCACCATTCTAGAAACGATGCAGCATATTGGATTTCTGCCAATGACTGACCAATTGGTTTCCCGTTTTCCGTTGTGACCAACTCAGCCAGTATTTGTTTGTTGTCTTCTATCAAAGATCCCCATTTTCTGAGAATTCGAGCTCGTTCCTTGGCGCACGTTTTCTTCCACCGCTTTGTAAATGTCTCGTGAGCAACTTTCACTGCTTCCTCAGCTTCTTGTTTTGAACAATCTGCAGCGTCGCCGATCTTTTCACCAGTGTACGGGTTGAACAAGGTAAACGTCAATTTCACTGCTTTCCATTCTCCATTGATATAAGCTTGGTTTTTGAGAAATCTGTTCATTTTTTTCAGTGAAGCCAGAAAAATTTTGCTGAAACAATTTTTACACAGCTCTGCATATCTAAACCATGCGCGTAAAAGTAAAACATACAAGTGTTTTAATGAATGAGGGTTGTGGTTTGTAATTAGGAGCGTGCAATGTTGAAACAATATGCCGAGATCTAAGTTATGATGCAGCTGCAAAGCTTTGCGCATGTTATTCATCATCTAACGACACAGTGCCAAAGTTCTTTCAAACAAGGGTGGAAAGATTGCGCTGTTTCGATTTGCAGTCTTTTGCCGCTGATTTGATTATTTCGTGGGCATGAGGTTTTCGACCTCATGTTAGTATCATCAAGAAAAACACCCAGAAAGAACTTGTAAACAATGAAACGGACAATACTGAGTATGTCAAGTGCCGCCGATTAAGATTACCGCAACTTTGCGGCTTTGCTACGCGACAACATGAAAAGTGAAAAGAACAGCATTTTTCGACATTACGTTTGTTTGTTGAAAACCAAATGTGAGGAACTCAGACAGTTTCAAGCAATTTTAGTGACAATTCACTTTTGTTGAAAGCTTCCTCGAAGTTTATGTTTCGCAGGTTCCTGACTAGAAGCTCACCAGAATTGAGCACGTAGAAGCATGGACATGGGCGTCCGCAGAAATTTTTCCAGGGTGGGGCAAAGTCGATATTTTGTTTATCTTTTTCAGGTTGTTGGCGATGTAACGCAAATGGATGTATACAAAAAAAAAATGTTCAATGTTACGGCAACAGTTGCATACAGTGTTTACCTTGTAAGAAATTTTGCAGTGAGCAATTGTTTGATTTAGTGAGCATGGGTTTTTTAAGGCTGAGTTAGCAGAGTTCGAAATGAAATATAAACTAAGTGCATTTTTAGAATAAGTGTATAATCTTATGAAAATACGAACAAACAACACATTTAATTCAACTAGCTTCTTGTTTTCGTGCTCTTCCAATTATTTGGAATGTTGCAAGTGCGCCAGATGAGATTTCACTGCGCAAATGGTCTGGTAGTAGGCTTCTGCGCATTTGTGCAACTTTAGAGGGAGCATTGGTTGCAAAAAATGCGTTTTGTTGACAGCAGTGCTTCATTTTCGCTTATGTCTCTTTACATATAGTATCAACAAAGGGTGGGGAAGCTTTTCCAGTAGAAGAGTCATTTGCAGAAATCCAAAACCACCAGAGAGCCGCAAAACCATTTTGTAGTGTCAATGCAAATATGATAAAGAATGCAAGTTTTACATCAACTTATGTACAGTAATTGTCAGTATTAAGTTTTTGTTTGATTTTTTAGTCCCCGAAATTCTGGACAGTACGTTGTTAAAGCTGTGCCACTTAATTTTCCCAAGTGTTCATTTTTCAGGGTTGCACGATGGTTTGATTTTATGAACTTCATTACAGAGAAAAAAATCACAGTAAGATGTTGTGCAGTACACAAATGAATTATACACTGGTGTTTTAAATTCTGGGTATTTACTTTCTGGAACCTGTCGCCAGAAAATTAAAACCCTTTAACGACCGCGGGAGCCAATAAATTGGTGCAAGTTTTTTTGGTTATAACTCGCCAGCCGCTATAGCTAGAGAGTTGTTCAAACCCTCTACGGATGCGGCAAGTCTTCTTGGTTCTATTAAAAAAAATATTTGATTTGGGTGAGGGGTTCGCCTGGGAGAAGCTCTCAAAGTGGGGGTGATTTTGTTTTTTTGACCAACTTTGACGGGCCCTGGACGCCATTCCAATGGGCCAAAATTTTAGCTAAAACTTTTGTCGAAAACTCGATGATCTCGCGCGTCGATAGAGCTCTTGCTTGACCTTCTAGCATGTCTGGAACCAAAGTTATGGCCGAAAAAACATTTTACCCCCAAAATCAGAAAATGCATGAGTCTCTCACTGGCGGCTAGTGTAGCTCGCGATAAGCCGCGATAACTCCCCGCGAGAAGATGCTAGCGAGCTATACGAGGCCTCGAAAGACTCGTGAAGCCTTCTAGTTTGCACTGAAAAAAAAACATTTTAGATTTGGGTTCGGGGTTTTCGGTGGGTGGGGTTAGAAAAAGGGTAGTTTTGGCTTTTTTGGTTGT
>JGI24159J19872_10007662_pt1 | contig 14143 bp, 10 predicted proteins | sample Ectturendosymbi4_FD_19872 | JGI IMG/M metagenome (IMG submission 19872) | reverse complement strand
CAACTGCCTTCTGTTTATCATAATCCCTCCTGTGACGGATGTGCACGTGATGCTGAAGAAAATCGAATGCGAAAGAAGAATTTGGTCGACAAAACGTGGCCAAGGAAAGACTGAGCGTCATCTATACCTTTCGATAAAGTAAAGAAATAAAAGATGTAAGTCGCCCTTGATTGTGAGCCGCATGAAATGCTGACAAAATTTTATAAGCCGCGGCTTACAATCGAATAAATACGATGCTCAACTGCACATACAGTTAGCTGCGAGAAAAGAGTTTATGACATAAACCAGGGGTGTGCAACATTTTTTGTCGGTGGGCCATACAACCAACTTCAGACATCTAGCTGGGCCGCACGAAAAATTCAGTTTTTTCGTGTACACTAGTTTTTTCATACACATTACGATTTTCATGCATGATGGAGAAAAATCAGAGTGTTGGCAAGGGACACACTAAATGGCTTGGCGGGCAGGGTTGTGGCCCGCGGACCGCCTGTTGCACACCTCTGATATAAACACTACATTGTATTCTTACCAAGGAAAAATAGTTCCACAGGCCAGAGAGTGACTCGGCAAGAAACAACATCCACGCGAACAATAAACAGAAACCAAAGATTACAAACAAAAACACCGGAAAAATAACATGTCAATGTGGCCAGCAAGTCTGAGTGTGAAAGGTACTTCGAAACTTATGTCGTGAGTTTCACGTACATTTTCAGGTGCTCTGGTAACACCACTGTTTCAACGTTGCTGCTAAAGCTTTACTGGAAAAAAAACGTTTCAGTCGCGGCGTTTTAGCTAACACTGCCAGATTCTTGCGCTTTCTCTCCTTAGAAACTTTCCCATTTTTAGCTGTTGATGGCATTACAGATTTCGGAATCGCGCTAGCTAAACACTGCTGTCTCGTTTTCTTCTTTCGTTCCACAAATCGGCTGATCAAAAACATTTTCTGACGGACCACGCAATAACATGTGGTGTAAATGGCTTGAGTAACTTCATAACTGTATGATGTAACGCAAGAATAGTAGCCATCGGAGGAAAAGTGCGTTTCCACCGTACGTTACCCATTATGACGAAACAAAGGCCGCAGTTCGGCTGCGGCTACCTCCAGACCGCACAAGAAATTACGGTATCATTGATACTAAACAGCAAACATAGCTGAACTAGCTTACGCAAATAGCATCGTTATCACGACGTTTGTGCAGTAGGCGTGATGCACGAGTAGATAAACCCATGCCAAAAGAACGCTTATTAGGAAAAGTTACAAGCAAAATTCACATATATTTGCATTGAACAAAACCGAAAATATTTATATTCAGAAAGTCAAACTTGCAGAGAAATCATTAATGATACTCAATGCAACATCGGAATATAGAATTTGTATTCTTGTATCTCTTTTGAATCACGACAATGTTTCAAACGAATATTCGACTTAAAACAAATAAATGTCATCACGGGGGCCCCGTTGGAGCGGAAGGTCTGGGGCAATTTCCCCCGTTGCCCCCCTTAATCCGGCCCTGATTGGTGCTACTGAATGTGATGTAGCCTTTGCATCTTTATCCTCACTACTCTAGTGAATATTTCTGTACCAGTTCTGTTTTATTTATTACATTTTTTGTTATTAAACTGATGAAAAACGGTGTCCAGATTGACGAAGATTTGACTTAGGGGTATTGAGGCGTTAAAACTTTAAGGACCACTGGACAAGAGTGTGTTCGTCGCTAGCGGCCCATTCTGATTCTGAAGAAGATTTTCATTTTTTCTGTTGAAGTTGCAAATATCAGCATTTCGTGTGAATGTTGGTATTACCTAAGACTTCGTTGTATTATTCGTTATAACCCGTGACGTTTTTAGGCCAGGAGCTCGTCCCGCTAGTGGTGGGTTCGACTCTTTCCACGGATCTTCCTGTGATACTGTTTGCTGGTAAGTAATAATATCTGACCACCTTCCAACGCAAGGGTGATCTCACTCTTTGAGACATGGTGTTATACACGTACCGTTTCAAGTTCTGTGAGTATATTACTGTATTATCATTTCATTCAATACGAAAAATGACATTGCATTAAATGCAACGGACACAGTATTATCGACGTAAGGTGACATGGCTTGATTTCAAGTTTAAAGTCTTTCCATTATGAAAGAAAAATTTTCCAGGAATTAGGTTAAAAACGGTTTATCAGAACACTCTACAAAGTATCTTTATCCTATAGGGTTCCTACTCTAAGCATACTGGTTAAAAGAAAATTTTCCAAGAACTTTGTCCATATTTCCATTATTTTCCAAATTGTCATAAATGCCAGGACAAATTGAACATTTTTAGGAATTCCTTTTATTTCCAACATTAAATTTATTTGAGGATACGCAGGATTGGAGCATATTCAATACAGAAAGGATTGTGAAAACGTCAACGATACGATAGTGATCACCATGACAACCAAAACAATTCTATTCATGTTTCAAAAACAACAAAATCGATACTACGGATAGCCGATTGTGACTGCGTAGTATTACACCGTTGTACACTATGTAATGTTACAAATAGCCTTTGATACGTGTGCTAAGGTACGAGTCTCATTTGTGCTCTGAAATCACAATTAATCAGTAAACTGTGCCTCTTGGCATGAATAACCTCACTGCGTCACATCATGCGCGCTATAAATGAAAATATGGAAAAGTCGTGCCATTGTTGGAGTAACTTCGTTGGCTACAGCCGAATCAAACATTGCAGCAGGGCAGAAAAAAACGGATGAAACCAGTTTTATCGTACATAACAATGTGATAGCGAAAGCTAAGCCGGACGCAATGGAAAATCCTAGTACGGGCTGAGACTAAGGCTCCGGCGCAACGATGCGACCCTTGGCAAGAGGTCGATTGGCAGGCTTCTTGTTGAATGCAGCAACTGAAGCTAGCAGCGGTTGTTACGCGTTGTCATTGTACAGAATATTGTTTCTCATCTGTTTTTATCTTGCGTGTTAACTGATCCTTCCCGGTGTACAGCTGCGATGTAAGGACTTCACACATAAGGCAAGTGATTCGCAGGTCGCACTTGCAGACAACACGCAGTTACATATCACCTGCGAAGTCTGCGTGAAGGAAGCAAATTATTCGAGGACATTCGCACTGTTTTCGGTGCAAATATATAACTACATGCTTTGCAACAGTTCATCGGCCAAGGCCCAACCCGGAAAACGAAGTAGCTCCCTTTCAGAATATTTGTGTCTTACAGACCACTGAAACTTAGGATAAATAATGGAGAAGCTATTTATTTTATTTATTTATTTCTTTGTGAGTAGACACGAAGTCCATAGTATAAAAACACGCACTCGGGTAACAGATTTTATGTTTTGACCACCCAGTGTCAGTAATGGGGTGAATGTGCTTTTTGCACTTTAGCCTACGTCACACAAACAGTTTTGCTGCATTTGAAAATAATTCCATGCGATTCTGCGTAAGCCTGACACACATCTAGTTTTCTTTGCAACCAACGTACACGTGGACAAAACAAACAAATATCAGCAGCAAACATCAAGTGATTTAATAAGACTTCACCAATATAACACCCTGCTTTAATGTTGTTTAGTTAGTTCATTGGATAAATCATTTAAATAAACAACAAACAAGTTTGGACTCAGTCTTCCCCCTTGTCTAACCCCATTAGACACACGAAACGGTTCAGACAAATGCTTGCCCCATTTTATATGCATCGTTTGTTCCTTGCACCAATGTGTCATTACGCGCACATGCACACTGGCACCTTTCTTCGAATTAGTTTCTCAAATAATTTCATGTGTAGTACTCGGTCGAATGCTTTTGAGGTTGCTAAAAAACGACATGCACTGATGAACCATGGGTTACAAAGTATGAAGCGGTTTGCTTCAACAAAAATGTAGGCCTACATTGATCAGTACTATGTCCAGCCTTAAAACCAAATTGATTATCTGTGGTTCCAAGGAAGAGAGAGATGCTAGATAATATGAAGTGTTCAAGTAGCTTTGACACGACTGTAGCCACTGCCACAGGTCTGTAATTTGATGTGTCAGACATATTCCCATTCTTATTTTTGCATATGGGAACAATTGTGTTTAAACAGGAAGTGGGTACATACATACCTGTAAACAATGCACATATTAAACAGATCACTGAGAAAAACACAGAGATTCAAGTGCATACAGCAAGTGCTCTGCAGAAATACAACCAGGCCCTGGTGCCTTGTTCAGGGGCAGCTTTTGAAGAATTGATGTCAGCGAAATAACAGAACACATGGGCATTTCATTACCCAGATAGGTCTCCTTGCAGGCTATATGCTGTGTTCCACAGACTCTGCAAACTCATTGGCAGAGTTTTCTTCTTGATTGTATCAGCCTGTAGTGCAGCAGTTAAGCCATTGGCCTTATGTATTTCAACATCTGTGCGGCATTGCTGCAGTGAATATTTGAAATCTTTTTTCGTTTCGACCATGTTTTTGTACATGCCACCAGTATTGGATCTATTTCAGTTTACCCGCAGTCAGCAGGCTGCCTTTGCAATTTGATGTTTTGATTTGACCACCGACTTCCAGCTAGGAATGTTAAATTTTCCTGCTTTCTTTTCACCTGTTGTTTTAAATGCAGAAGAAGAAGCACCAAACAGAGAACTGGTCAGCTCTGCATACAAATTTTCTATTTCTTCCAGATGTTTCTCATCTGTACAATTAAAATTTTGACAGTGCATAGCCTCTGTGGGTAATCGCAGTTGATCAAGTAGCTTTTTGCTTTCATGGTAGTAATCCCCTATTTCCTGGGCAGTAACCTTCAGCTAGTCAATTCGACATGGCTGGGGCACTATCACCTCATCATCAAATTCAGGAAGGTGGGAGCATTGTATGCTGACTGCCACCGCCCGATGATCAGATATTATGAACTCGGTTAGCACTTTCATATTGAACATTGCTTGATGCACTGAAAAGGATGACACAAAATGGTCTGAACAAGAAATTGTGTGTGCATCACTAATGTATGTAAATGTGTCCTGGGGTAGTAGGGCATAATCGGAAATGATAAAATCATTTTCCATACAAAAGTCTTCTAACAAACAACCAAATGTGTTTGTGGCCCCAGCATTGAAGTCCCCCACGAAACAAATATTTGGGCATTGCAGCTCTTCGCATAATTGTCTCATTTTGCCCAAGTAAGCTAAAAAATCATCAGTATTAGCTCTACTGCCATATGGCAGGTATACATTTATCAAACACAACTCTGATTTTTTAAAGAACACTCTTAATCCTATTAGAGAGCCATCACAAAACTCTTATCATTTAGAATAAATATTTTTAGCACTTTCTTTTATGAAATATGAAAGCACTTCCTCTCTAGTTAATTGATTTTTTCACTTTTATCATTCTCAATGAGAATTCATGTTCGATTACTAGTTCGCCGTACAGTAAAAGCGTAACAAATGAAACTTGCGATAGGAAGAAAAAACAACTGGGGAGCTGAATATTCAACATGAAAGCTTAAATCAGGCATGGGGAACCTATTATATTATCGCGGACCACATGGATTGTGGAATATTGATGGCGGGCCGCACAATCTAATTATTTTCATCTTAAAATTCTACCTTTATCTTCCAAAGGAAAACAAGGAGAAAAACTGTGTCAAGGAGCGAAAGACTACTCTTGATTTACCGTCTAAGTGTCTTCTTGTCATGGAGTTTTGTTTTGACGTAACGTTGTGTTCTAACTTGGGTAATGAAAATTCTAATGCCGGCCATTTTAAATTTTTACGCGGACCGCAGGTTCCTCACCCCTGACTGAAACCATAAATATTAACGAATGCGCTCTGGCAGGAAGAATACATGGCCAGACCTCAACCCAACATAAGGAAGCCGGGGTCAGAAAAGCAGTGAGAACGTGCAACTACAGTAAACATCGGTTAATCCGGATCTTCGCCAAAACTGGATAAAACTGGTGGTACGAATGATTTCTAACGTTTTTCTTTATGAAAATCTTCGGTTTATCCGGATTTTTTAATCCGGATCTTCGCGAATACCGGATAAAATCTGCTCTTTTCACATCTCGTAATCCGGATTTTCCCCCCCTCAATATGCGTTGACTGGTCTCTAGAAAAGATTCGGCAGCTTTCAGGCGCAACACGAGTGTGCTCACAATCACCAACTTACGTTTAGAATTATGAAAACACGGGCCGCAACATTCAACTCATCGTAGAGACTATTATTACGTCACACAGCGGCATAGCGTTTCACGTTGAACATAACGCTCAAGGCACGCCGCCGCACCATGGTTTCGATCTATTGATCAGTGTTGCGTGAACGTATGTAGAGGGTATTATCCCTGAGTGTATTGCACTCGGTAACATGTCTTAGTCACTGCTTATGGAGCAGTCGCAGAAATCTCTGCGTGAGTCCAAAATCCCAGATTTCTTCGCAGTCAAGTAATCTAAACTTATGAACTTAAGATTTTTCATAACTGCCTGGATATGGCGGTTACTGGTCTGTTGTACCATTGTAAATATATCACTGAATTCATTTTACTTAAGCGAAAGTTTGCTGTTGCGTCGCAAATGTGTTCAGTGTAAGTAATTTTCACCGATAACTCAGTACTTAGATGACGTCAGGCTAGAAAAGACCATCTTCGGTTAATCCGGATCTTCGCCTAAACCGGATTAAATCGTCGGTCAAATCGAATCCGGATTAACCGAGTTTTACTGTAGTTAAATGTATCATCAAAGGTTTCTCAAAATCGCTCAGAGATGCGTCTTGCTGCCCTAACATATTAAACGCCTTGCTGCCTTAACGTAACGATGCAATTGTGAAAATCATTTTTGTAAAGCACACGGGATGAGAGAATGCTCCTGATTTTTTGCAATTATTATACTGCTGGATTTGCATCTCTGACTTATTTTGTCAGTAAAATAAGGATAAAACTGCACGCGCGTTAACACTTAGTTTTCACCCGTTGGGCGTTAGCTGTGTCTTCATTTCCCTTTGGATGGTTCTCCTTCAGCTGGACGTTGTTGTTTTCCTGCTTTTCACGCAGCTCGACGAAGGAGAATGGTTCGCTTGCGATCAAGTCGTACAACTTTTTTCGGATTGTTTGATATCCACGCTTGCCAGCGTTCCACATGTACTCGAAACAATCCGAATACAGCAATGGGTTGAGCACGCTGTTGATGGGGAGTAGGATCACTGCAGTGATGACGTAGAAGATTCGCCCAAGTACGACAACTTCGGAAAAATGAATGAAGACCATGATGATGGTAGGCACCCAGCACACGAAGTCTGTCACCACCAATTTTACGATTTTTGCCTAAAAAGCAAAAAATAAGGAAAAAACTTGAAACCGTTTTAAAAACATATCTTGCACATTCTATTCGGTTTTACTCCGCTTTCTCAAAACTCTCGACCTCCGACACGACGAATAAACCTCTCTTGTTCTTCCCTGTAAGCGGCGTTTGATTTGAGTAAATGTTCAACCCGAAGACCCGTGAGCCCAAAAGTTTTGACTTTTCAGGCAATTTCGGCCACAACTTGCCGACCGTTTGCCTCTGACCTATAATGCCAATGAAGACATTATAAGATGCGGATTTTTGTCCACAGTGCGTTCTGATAAACAAAAAGCAGGTACTTTTGCACCGGAAAGTGTTCCATATGTCACAATGACATCACAGGGTCGTCATGGTGACGTCACACTGCCAAGCAAAAATTCAAATAGAAAGTTATCTGTTGTTTTTCGTTTAAGTTTAACAGAAAGTGCATAAAATTACGCGTCTTATGATGATTCCATTGACTCTCTGGCGCAATCGGTCTTTAGGCTTTCGCGATCCTTGATTGGGATACGGATATGACACCCATTACAAATTGAAACGGCATTCTTCTGAAATCACGGTAAATCTTGAAAGAACCTTGAGACGGATTATAGGCTTTGTTACTTTTACACTTTATGGCAAAGTTAGCTCGAACTCTTAGAAATCCGCGTGATCTCCTGTAAAATTTGCTTTTCTTGGAAATTGTCGTTGGTGTGAATAAGTTTGTTAATCATATGGTTATCACTCTTGGCTAACAATCGGGTTTGCTCAATTGCTAGTCTCTTTATTTTAGTTGAAATAATCATTTACCAATAAAAGAAATTTAGCAAGCCTTACAGTTTGAGTTCAAGTTTGGTGACCACGAAACTTACGCTTCGATTTGAGAAAGAAATTGAAAATAACTCTGAGTGTTTTCTTACTGCAACGCTTTCTTGGTGGGGTTTGATTTTTGAAAGGCTTTGATTGAGAAGCTGAGAGAAGAGCGATTTCAATTCGTCAGCACAGTCTGGCGGCTACCAAGAAGCCAATTCAATATGTCGTGCAAAATAAGAATAAAAGAATGCGCAGCTGGATTTAGCTTCAACATTTGGCTCAGCGAGGCTGACGCATTCGAGACTTTGTGGTTGAAGCTCCGACTCCCCCTCAACAAAAACAAAACTGCTTTGGAGGTTGCGAAAAATATTTTGGTGCCATTAAAGTTTGAAGTTGCCCGGCATATACCCAAGGCCCGTCGCTCTTACTTGCGAGTAATGGTAGTCAAAGCACTTTGGATGAACGCGATTGCTTCCTTATTCTAATTTTGCTTGATCTTTGAATTGACATGACTTTGGTGCAGAACTCTCGCCAGAAATTTTTCAATAGGGGTGCTTTACGTTTGTTCAGAGGGGCTTGACATTCTGAAATTTGACAAAAACTCTACCGATTTATAGTGCTCCACAATTCAATTTGGTGAGGCTTGGAGCTTTGCTAGGGGGGCTAAGCCCCGGAAAGCCTCTCCGTGGCAACGCGACTGCTTTGATGCTGAACCAAGCTTATTTTTTACATGCAGCGCTTCAGCCTAAAATGCTCGTTTCAAACGGCATCTTACGCTGGTAACCGTACCATACTCTTCATCAGCATGGGTCTGCAAGGGTAACATTCAAAAGGAGAGGGAGGCCAAAAGCTCGAGTAACAAAACGTGGTGTCCACGCCGCTGGACCAAACTTCGAATGGTGAAACGAGGTCAGCGTACATAATAATCTGCGCGCGAGCAAGTCGTCGAGCGCGCACACGCGGAATTCACTTGGCGGAAAATCACAAGTTTAGACAAACCAGACCTCACGTACAAAATACAATCGTGACTTAGGAAACAGCAATTGTATTGCAAAAAGGTACATCCACTATATACGAATGTCCCCCTCAAAAAAATGTTCAACTTCCACACAAAACTAGACAGTTATGTTACTAGGGTTTGACCTTTCATGTGGGATCTACACCCGGCCAGGCCCCCATTGCAGCAGGACTAAACCCAATTTCCAGTTAAGAGCGAGCACGATGGCCATGGGCGTCCGCAGAATTGTTTTCAGGTCGGAGCAAGGTCGAAAAAACGATGCAGTGCAAATGGACGTTCACGAAACGTTTTACCATTTCTACACCAAAACGAAGGCCTATTTTACGGCAACAGACGCAGAAATTGCCCTTTGTTGGCGCGTTAATGCTTCATTTTCACTCTTGCTTTTTTTCACAGTAGAAAAATACGTGGCTTGCCGCTATGAGCACTCAGCAGATACCCTCTCGCTAGTCGCAGCATTTCTTGACAAGATGTCTCAGCCACACAATGTTGCCAACCCATCTTACAGCAGACACAGCAAATCTAGTCTATAAATATACCAAATATACTCCAAAAGTATCTGTACTAAAAAAAACTTCAACCCGCCACTACAGTGGCCCGTAAACATATAAGCGACCATAACGTCTGAACGGAATGAGCTAGAAAGTCACCGAAGGTAACACTCGATTCTTCAGTCATGTCTGTACATTTTGAGATAGGTAAGAACCACTTGTGACGTCCTTTTGATGTCATTTCCAGGGAAAAAAAACGTTTGTCGCGTAGGCTAGAAAACCTTGTTGCGTCCACCCAGTAGGCTACAGAGCCTAAACTAAACCAAACACGTTGGAAAAAACTTTCTACATAAAAAATCTTTGGGAAGACCTTATCTTTGCAATGATGATCAAAAAAGTTAACACTTCCTTTGGTGGGGTGTCCAAGGGGGCAAAAACCTCGGATTTCAAGGCTATTTTCAGAATAAAGCTACTTTTCTGCCAGCACCCACTAACCCCGCCAAACTTGAAGAATAAGTGTATTTCGTTGTTTTACAACACCCCACCAAATTTCAAGCCAAAATATTGACAGGAAAATTTGATTTGGGAATAAAATCAAAATATCCACGAGATGGCCGAGCAGTTTTCAGGGTCTATTTCTGGCCATAACTCCCAAAACCCTTAGGCTAACACCCTTCCCACAGCCTCGAAAGCTTCAGAATAGCTCCTGGAACATTTTAAGTCATTCAGCACCTCATTAACGCCAATGTGGGGTTCTTTGGGCCCCAAACTGTGATCTAGAAGTCAATTTTCCCATCCTACGCTTTTGTGCCCCCAAAATTTGTCCTCCGAAACGGCCCAAATCGACTTTTTTCGAAAGGATCCTGTTTCCGAGTATTCCGGCGGTCGGCGAAGCGCAACGACCGGATCGGAAGGCTAGACGGGATACGGGGAGCTTGTTTTCGCATTTATTCCTGATTTTGCCAAAAATTCAGTACGGCAAATGCACAAACATTGATTTTTCTACACATTTCAAATGTAAAGCATGTTTTTGTCATTCTCATTCGATTCCTTTCTGTATCGTCTATCCAGGAATGTTTTCACTGGTTTTCTAGCCCGATTCGTTCAGGAGCTGCGGCTGATCAAAGGTTTACCGGCCCGTGCCGGCGTTAGAGGGTTTGCTCCTTTTTCTACGCTTTTTCACTACTTCACTTAGGTGATTTAGATGATCAACAGCTGCTGCTGAGCAGTGGCAGCTTAGAGAAGCTGCAAGCTCAATTTCTCTTTTCTTAAGTTCAGCAATGACAGATTTATTAACGACTGGAAAATTCAACCTTCGAAAATTTGCAACTGCAGTTTCGATTCTTTTGTGGTCCACCATATACTGATGCTGTATGAAAGCTTCTTTGCAGTTTGCATACTGCTTTTTGCACAGTTTCTAAAGTGATAAACAGCACCAGCAGAATCCTTCTTTGCAGGCTATGCAAACTCTGTCGGTCACTCTTTTCTAAATCTTCTGCTATTCTCATACGCAGCTTTCCTTTGGATGCCATTGGCTGATCAAAATCGCATACCTAGAGCTAATTTCAGTTTTTTCAGAACTTCTCAGCCCTCTTCCATTCTCATTCTCCGCTTAAACAAAGTGCACGCTTAAAGCCTACTCCCGTGTTAAGCAAAATCACTAAACTTTTTTTATATAGCATTAACACCACTATGCTTTCTCTGTTAACGCATTACAATGTAACAAAATTTTGGTTTCAAGTCTCAGCTAAACTCTCCGACGAAAATAGACCAAACAGATTCCAAATTTTTCATATACACCAAATCAAAAATTTATCTACCAAGCACGTTCAGAATATGCCAAAAGTTCAAATTTGGTACATACAGTATATACCAATTGGCAATACCACAGTCACATGTGGCAAAACGCCTACTACCGTAACTTGAAGTGTACACGTAAGGATTCGATACCCTATTATTGTTACACAATAAAGATTAGCACTTAAAGAGCCGGTCTACGAGAACAATCCGCTCGCAAGTTTCGCAATCTGCTTCTACAGGCAAAGGAGCGGACTTGAATGAACTGCAAGCTCATTACTGCATGAAGCCAGAACAGTGAACGTAGCTGTTATGCAGTGTGAGCGTCATTCCGGCAAACAAACTGTTATTGCAAGAATTAAATCAATTTATCGGAATTAAGCTGTTGGCTTCAGTTTTTTTTTGTTTTTTTTTATAGACCCAATTTGCAAGTGGGACAAATGCCCGTTTTGCCCCCTTGCGGACGCCCATGATGATGGCAACAGAAATTCAGTGATGCAGACAGATCGAACAAAAGAATTGTTTTACATCAAGCAAGGTTAAGTTCGAAATCCGTGTCGCGGCCTGTTAGAAATAAGTTTTCCGTCCACATGTGAAGCCTAAAAGTAGGTTTTTAGTTCGAATCCCTGTGGGTCTCTGGCGCTTCAAATGAGAACCAGTTCGAAAACACACCATTCAATTGATTGTTTAGATTTACTACAGGGGTCGGGAACCTATGGCTCGCGAGCCAGATGTGGCTCTTTTGATGACGGCATCTCGTTCGTTTGATATTTTCTTAACACGATTGTTACGAATGAAACTATTTCTGTAATTTTTCATCTACCAGACTGCAAAGCCATCAACAACACCATGCAGAACCAGAAATCGCATTGACAGCAAGAAGCATGTTGTTAAAGAGAAAATCCAGACATTTACCATTGTTTAAAATTGTTGGTTTGCTTAAAAATGCACACGTTAGTAACTTAGTTACATTACGTGTTGAAAAACATAGGTGTAGGAGCAGGCAAATTTTTGGGGGTGCGAAGGATTTGCTCAAATTCCCCAAACGTGCCCGAAAAATACTCCAAAAAAATGACCTCCTAAAAAACGACTGCATTTCTTTTCACGTTGGGCGCATTTTTTCAAATCAAAGCACTTCAAGCACCATTTTTTCCCAAATTTTCACCAAACTTTCCCAAATTTCCCTTAACCTGACCGAAAAGTACTAAATAAAAACACGACCTCCACAAAAAAAAAACGTTTGCACTTTTATTTGGAGTGCTATTTTTGTAAAATCAAAGGACATACAGCGATTTTGCGGAGGTATTCACACATTTTGCCCGAATTTCCCCACAGATTTTGCCCGGATTTTCACCAAATCAAACGTTTTGGGGTTGCGCTTGCACCCCGCCTCCTACACCAGTGTTGAAAAATATTATATGGCTCTCACGGAAATACAACATGGCTCCCTTAACCAAAAAGGTTCCCGACCCCTGATTTACTACAAAAGCAACTGAATCGGCTATGAAACGTATCACTGACGTCACAATACCAAACCTGCAGGCATGATGACCGATGGGCAGCCTGAGTTGTCATCAGAATTTCTGCACAAGATGTTGACTTCAAGTAAATAGCCAAGTAGCAGCCGACCACGAAGAGAAACATGATGAAGTTTATGGACACCACAACGATGCTAAACTGCCAACCGAGGGTCTTGGAGGTTACAAACCACTCCGGCACGCACATACTGTTCAGTGAGTAGTAACCAAACAGGCCCCTGACGACGTTGCCAAAGCCATTTTGGTCTAAGAAGTCGCTTACAACGTTCCATGACGTTTCACTGCTGTACGTAATCAGTGGCACTGAGCCTGGCGAAAATATACCGATGGTGTTGCAGAGTGATATTGCTGGGCGCAGCGAAACTCTGGATGTATATTCAAACTTGCTCGGAATCCACACACTGCTTGTTACTTCGTCTGTGAATGCTGCTGAAAGTGGCATTACTGCGAGAGCGATGGCGATCAACCACACCATCAATGTTGCAACTATCACGTATCGAAAGTTCATGGTTTTAGAGGCGATTGGTCGAGTGACTACATAGCAACGAATTCCTGTCATCAGAGATAAGACCATCACAGATGCTTCACATGAAATCACAGATAAAGCTCCAAAATAATGACAAGTTGAACTTGTTCTCCATAATTTATCAAAAAAGCAGTACTTTCCGGAATACTGGGCGGATTTGATTGCCATAGCCAGCAAATAAACTCCCATCAGAAAATCAGCGAGAGCAAGATTGAAAATCAGAAAATGATTAGTCTTTGAAACTTGTGATTCATTTTCTCCATCCCTTAGTAAATGGAAAGTTTCAATGAAGACAAACGTGTTTCCAGTCAAGGCTATGAGGGCCATAATCCAAAGCCAAACTTTCAAGAAAGTGTTGTGTATCATTTCTGTTTCAGATGCAAAACTGCTATTGCTCAAAGCCACGGATGGACACTCGTCGCTTCCGTCATGGCAATCCCAGTAATCATCGAACATAAATGATTGTGGAACTGAAACTGGAGCAACGCTAGTCTCGCAGTGGAAACGTCCAGGGCAATTTATTTCGTCAGCACCATCGTCACAGTCCCGGTATCCGTTGCAAGCAAGGGATCTATCGATGCTGATAAAGGTGCCGCTCTGGCAATCTAATCTAGCTGAGCAGTTGGCTTCCTCTTCAGGGATGCGAGGAACACATGGCGACCAAG
>JGI24159J19872_10007661_pt1 | contig 14144 bp, 11 predicted proteins | sample Ectturendosymbi4_FD_19872 | JGI IMG/M metagenome (IMG submission 19872) | reverse complement strand
ACACATTCTGTTCGTGAAATGCTTCTGCGTGTGCATTGATTACTCTTCGAGGAACCTTGCGCGGTTTGGTGCTCATTCTGATCGTGGTGGTTCGTTAGGACAGTCGTGATCTGTGCTGTCGAAGTTGACGTTTTAGCTGAATAAAGCCTAAGTTGAGGTTACGCGAATCTCTTTTCATATCAGGTAATTAATTGTTTCACATACTTTTGCTTGTTAATTTGTCGACTTAATACAAATGCAACGGAATGCATTTGCATGCAAATTTCAAGGAACATTGCATATGGGCCAAAAAGTAATAATTAGATTTCGGGGGGAATCTGCTTTATCGTCAGCGTCCAGAAATCACCTCACCACTTTTTGCAGACCTTTCGACCACTACGCATGTTTAAGATTGTGCTCCGCAATAGTTCACTTTATCCGAAGCAATGGCCTTTATTTTGTCTGCTATCGCTGATCAGTGCAAGCGCTGACCACATTGGCTGCATTACCAATTTCTGTAGCATGAAAAAACTGTTGCACGAGCTCAAAAACGGCAGTTGAAGCATTCAGGCATTTGATAATGTCTCATCAGAGAAAAAGGTAAATTGAAAGCTGGACTTCTATAAATAACAAAAAATCGAAAGTTTACTTGCGTACTTTATGCGCATTTGCAATTCTTGTGTAGATGAGCAAGATTCGATCTTGCAAACCGGGGTGTGCGCCCGCCAGTCCAGTCGGCCAGTTTCTATGCTCGACTGCTCGAATTCGACAAGACCTTAGCGCAGCCTCATTTTGCCATTGTAAATTGCTCCTGCGCATTGATGAGTGTATTTTACTCCCCTGTTTTAACGAGCAGCCTGATATTTTTGCAGTTACGAGCTGCTGTGTCGTAGCGTTGAGTTTGTTTTTCTCCGATAGCTTAACTTGGAGCACTGATAGTTTATAGTGCAATGCCACATGAAATAAGGGGAGTGGATGTAGAAAATATGCATATTATGTCACCAAACTTCGCCAGAACGTTGATTTGGAAACATGAAAATGACGTCAAATTGTGACGTCACAAACCCCGGACACCAAATACAAATGACCACCATATGACCCTGAACGAAATCCTCCCCCTTGAAAATTTTCTGCGTGCGCCACTGGTCCACAGAGAGTTCCACAAATCTTTGATGAAACGTTCCTGAAAATTGGAACCTTTTACCATAAATTATGCAAGACTAGATTAGTTGTTCACAAGATCTCAGCAGAGCAGAATGGTACATCGGATATTTTTATAAGTGGTCCATAATAATTTTAGAAAGGACTTCAGTGATCATTTGAACCCTAATAATTAGGCAAGAGATTTAGGTAGAAGTGTGATTAAGCCCTTGGACCATCATTCAACTGCCTCTGCTGCATTAAATATTCATACGAAATAACAAAACACAACCTTAATCTGAGACAATTTCTAAGACCAACTTACAGTGCTATTTTAAACTAAGCAGAATTTGCCTTTTCAATTAAGTTAAACATAAAAATGAAGACTACTTTTTTCAGTTGGTCAACGTGCCACAGTTTGTTTCGATTGTTGCTGCTCTTTTGGAAACAGAACTAATAGTTGACGAAACATGAGAAGTACTAAGTAGGGATGCTAGTCATAATCTCTTTTATTCTGGATTACAGCGATGTCTGTCCATGAAAAACCAGTAAATTTAAAATTGGGGAAGCTTTGATTTCGATTCGCTAGTCATGTTTGTTGCTCGTTGCTTGCATACGTCTGATACAGTAAATATGGAAGTTTTTTATTTGATGGTCTTTGAATCCTGCTTTAAACAAGAACTCATATGGTGCTGACGTTTGGTGAAGCTACGAACCTGACATTGTTGAAGTATATCGACTACCATTGCACATACTTTACCAACCGGCCCTTTATAATGTATTCTAAATATAGGGTGAAAACGACCTCCGAAATGGCGCGACGTTTTAAACTGGTCAACTCCAGATCATCACTTAGGCTAGGTTATTGTTTGTCTTTCTTTAATTGACCCCGGGTCTAGAAATGAATCTGGAGCAAGAATCAGAGAAAGCAGACGTTTGCAGAAAAAAACTGCTGATCATCCCAAACAACTTCCCTTGCTGGATTCCGATTTTTACCTTGCAAACTGATGAGTTTTCAAATCCAGACAGTTGCTAATGTTTTATTCAAAAATAAAGGAGCCATCGTTGCACTCGCGTCAACGGTAGTACCAGTCAACACTGCCATAAAATCCCCTACTCTATCCATCCAGTCTGACTGGTTTCAGTAAATTGTTAAGGTGTTTCAGTGGTCCACGCTTCAGCAATATCAAGAAAACGACGAAACCTTCTCTTCAAAAGCAAATAGTTGCTGGCGTGTCTGCAAGCATTCACTAAGGCAAGAGAGATCTTTAACAATTTCCATCAAAAGCTGGTGATTCACGCAGAGCAACTTCAACATCGCGTGGGTTTTTGTAGATTGAGTTGATTTTTAGGCGCTTTTATTTTTTTACATGATCAATGCTAAATGCAGAGAAGCGTTAAATGAAATATTGTCAGATGATGAAATGATGTTTCAGTGATTTACCGTGTTTCATCGAACCTAAAAAAAGCTTTATTTCTGGCTATTTATTACCTGTTCACGGTCAATGGTTTCTCCTGCAGTGAAATCTCATTGTTTTTTTATTTTCCGGCAATGCTAAGATTTAATCACAGAGGTTTCTGCTGATCATTTTGATACAGCTAGCACTGTAGTGACCAGGCAGATCAGAACGGTCGCCAGAAAGTCTTCAATCGGGGGCCTTTATATTTGTGCAGGTGGCTTGACATTTTAAAATTGACAAAACTCCAATGATTTATAGTGTTATTTACTTCAATTTGGAGGGGTTTCCAGCCAGTGAGGTTACAGGGGCGATTTGAGTAATAGTTGATAGTCAAGACTCATTACGGTTCACTACTCTAAGAGAGATGAAGTAGCCTATATTTCACAACACTCCCGTGACAAAACAACGGACGAAAAAATGGCTTTATGTAGCGAATGTTGTTTTCCGAATTGTGCTAATATCATGTGAATAAACTTACTTTCTTAGGTTTTAGGGGTTGCCATCACCCCAATCGACACCCTGGATCCGCCCCTAGCCCCCGTGTCAACGGGGTCCAATCCATCTGTGCAGCGTATCCGAAACGAGGTGTGGCATCGGTGTATGTTATATCATTCGAGGTTATCCTGCTGGGTTGCTTCCTTTGGGTGGTGTGACCATAAGCCTTCGTTCAGATTTAATAAAATGTTGCAGTGTGATTTTAAGAAATGTTAAACGTGACAGAATCCGTGCGCGAATCTTGACAGAACAGTGACCTAAAAGCATCTTCTTTCAATCTGTAAAGCCACACATTTTTGATTTGTGACATAGGCCTTGTGGGATGAAGGACTTGCATATTTTTCATTTTGAAACAAACTCCACTAACGTTTGCGAAAACATTGAAATTTAGAGAAACTTTCTGAACATATGGTAACCTTGCGGATAATGTTAAAAGACATGTTCCTTCAGAAAAAATTAAATAGAAGAAAACTGCAAATACTTTTTCATCTTTGTGAAATCAACGGTATTCGTGAGAAGAGCTAAAGCTACTTTTTGCTCGTAGTCTCTTCCTTCACCAGGATGATCACTGCAACAAATTTTTAGTTTTCTCACGATTGATTGCCAAAACATGCGATAGTACATTCACAAGGTATAGCATCTCGATTCAACAACTGAGAGTCGAAAGCACATGTTAAGCAACACTCACAACCTCCTTCCTCACAAAAACGCGCCTCCGCAATAGCAAGTCAAATGTCCGGCAAAGCATAACTGCGGTCGGGGTTTTCGCTTCGCTCGGATTGACGCAAACGACGACAACACTTGGACAACAAATTCATAACGTAACTAGCAGAGTAGAGAATCGGATTGAGAGAACTGTTGATTGGGACGAAAATCGTTGTGAATATAGGCATAGTACTAAAATGATCCAGGACAAATTTGCAACTTTCAGGAATTGAAGGATCGTAAGCCTTAGACAGGTGCCAAAACGATACAATCGTTATTGGAATCCAGGTTAAGAAATCAGTGGTTATGATGAGGAAGATCTTTTTCTGCATGCGTGCATCCTCCTTTTCTCTGGCGCACATTTCTCGAGGAGGAGCACAACCACATACACCTAGAGAGCAAGTTCCTCCCGACGAGGTTTGAAACAAATGAAGAAGTAAGCAATCAGCAAGTATGCGAAAGACAAAAAATTGAAAGCCAGCAGTGAGAGAGCATAAGATTTTGTTTCAGATTTTCCAGTTAGAAAAAACTTGCCGGAGCTCAGTGTTTGTTGACTATAGTAGTTCATCTTGAATGCACGGTTGTTTAACAATTTAAAATGACGTGCAATCTTTAAAATCTCAGTCCCTCTGACCGATTGTGAATGTACTGACTTCCTTGCCGCTCCTGTTTCTTGGAAGCAACTTAAGCTAAAGTCATTGAGAAAAGTATTCACCACATTTTTCATCCTGTTGTAGGTCATCACGCGTGGAGGTTTGCCTTCAGCACACCCTCCCGCCACGATGTAGTCGAAAGTAATGTTGACACTTTCCACGTCGATGAGCGGAAGGTAAGCTAGCGCAAACCAAGAAAGCCATGAAAACGCAAGCAAGTAAATGCCGGGTGTAGCAGTGAATCTTTTGTATGGCCACAAGATGCTGTAGAGTCGAAACGAAGTCATAAGCACCAGAATAGTGACTGAGACTTGACTTGACATAGTACTGACCAAACCAAGGATGTCGCAGAGTGGCCAAAGTGACAAGATCTTAAATTTTCCAGCAGGACCCTTGAATGCAGAAGCAACCACAGCGATGCAAAGTTGACAACACCCAACCAGAAAATCAGCCGCAGCAAGATTGAGGAGCATAAGGTGGTTGATCGTTTGCACCTCCGAAAATAAATTGCGCTTGTGCTTGAGCAACTTTGAGCTGTTGACTATCACTAACAGGTTTCCCACAACGGCAAGGATAGCCATTGCCAAACCACAACCAGAAAGCATGGCTGATGTATCAGGCCACGCCTGTGAGCAGTTTTCCAGCCACTTTTAGCGGTGTAATTGCAAAATAAGTTTCTCACCAGAAATGGGTCTTGCCAATTGGGATCGCAATCCTCTACCACAGACTTGTTAGACCCACAGGAAGTTGGAGTGTTCGGTCCGCAATAGCCATTGTAGACTGTCACGTCGCGGTACCATTCTTCAAACGGATGGTCCGACGCATACTTGCATATTCCATTGCTACTGGAGTTCACTTTCAAGCAAATGAAAAAAATCTGTGAAATGGCGTCAGTCGTCATGTGGCTCATTGTCAAGCAGCGATTGCCGATTTCATCAGCGCCAACTGAATAAAAAAAAAACATGACAATTATATGGCCGAAACCGTGATTGCCATTCTAATGACTTCCTGGTTCCAATAGATAATTTCAAAATACACGAATTTCTACAAATTGAAACCGTTAAATATTAACGAAGCTGCAACTTCTTGTTTGGTTTACATAAATTCAATTTTTTCCATGACTTTAATACTCAAAGCCAAAATTATGTTTCAAAAACCCCATTTTTGACAAAAATTAAATGTTTCAGAAAAAGTAAAATTTGCCATTTCAGGCCAAACTTCGGCCAGCCATAACTCGGTAGCAGATTGAGCTAGAGAGCAATTCAAGCCCTCTAAAAACTTGTGAAGTCTTTTAGTTTAGAATACAAAAAAAATTGTTTTGGACCTGGGGTTTTTGGTTGATGACGTCATGAGCGGGGTATGTTTTACGGTTTTGATGACGGAATCGGCCGATCCAATGTTTGGAGAAGAGTTAAACTGAAGATGACACAACATGTCTGCTCTTGGCGCTTGCCTGTGCGTTCGTTGTTGCTGTTTACAAATCACTTCTTTTTTGCAGTAGATTAAAGAATGAATATTGGCGGATGAGCAGCAAGATAGCGCAGTTTCAAAATGTTGTTTTCTTTGAAGAATCGCTCCGTGGCCGCACGTTTGTCTGAATAAATAAATCAGCTAAAATTATATTGGAATGGCCACTGGTTAATTATTGTTGCTAGCTTCCTTTTCCGTTTGCTTGTCTCTTTGATTTGTCTACAATATCAAGTTTCGCCTTTGGACCAGCCCTTTTCGCTTGCATTTTTTCAGTTGACATAAAAAGCAACCAGCAAACTTTTAAAACTACTTCCTGATCATGTTTTGTTGATAAAATCAACGCTTTAAAACATGGGTGAATGGGTGCAAGGCATGCAAAGAAAATGAAACGCACAGATTGGTTCAAAATCGTTTTCATTTGAAAACTTTTCAAAGCACCAGTTCGAGAAACCGCTAAATTAGCAAGGAATGAGCTGCCACATATTTTGTTTTTGCGATGCTTGTAGTCGACACCGTCAATAATTTACCTGGCGTAACGCTGGCTTGCGACAAAGTTATGAAGACAATTACAACCAACCACTTCAACATATTCGGTATTGTGTGTATACCCAAACAGAGTGCTCTGTCGAAAGAAACCTGTAAACGAAACAAAGAACGAAGGCCATGAAAAAAGAGGGTGAGCCATGCTGCCGCATGTCCCGGGACTTACTAACAAGATCAAACGATGTTTGACGGCCCACAAAATACAAGTCGCATCAAAACCACTGAGAAAGCTGGGCAGCCTTACTTCCATCAAAGACCCAGCTGATATATGGTTTCGACAAGGAGGTGTTTATTCCATTCCATGGCCTGAATGCAACAAACGATACATTGGAAAAAACAAAAGAAGCCTAGAAACCCGCCAAAAATAACATAAACTGCCGTAAAAAACAAACGTTTTGACCAAAGTGCCCTAACACAACATACGATCGATTCAATTCACAGAATTGACTAGGAAAATGCAACAGTTTTGGACTTTGAAACAAACTATTACACACGCCGATTCATTGATTCTTTTTACATATATAGCGATGAACAATCAATGAATGTAAAAAGATCGGATTTATCCTCCGGTTCATGCTGCAGTGGTGTACAATTTATATATATATATACATACATGTCCTTCCTGCTGTCCACCGCTCTCGATTCGTGATACTACTGTACTGTTGTTTTTAACGTCTGATCCTTCAACTGGCGTACCCTGCCACCTGGAGGTCACACGTTTTATAGCATCCGTGCGCGAATCTCACAGCATTTCGTTTTTCGTCCTGACAAAGATACCTGCATCAACTATCGAAACGTTGGCAAGTTTTTAACGTGTTTTTATTTTTTCCGCCAGTAGAGCCTGTTTAAAGTATTTGGTATTCATTTTACGCTGACAAAATAATGGTTTTTGGCAAGCACTCCCCGACAAATGCTCATAAAAGAAAGTGAAACCACACAGAAAATTAAACATCGTCTCGATTGAATTCCTCAATTTTTTCGTCTGCCCTTTGTTTCATACTATGGCAATGTTATGTGAAACCTAAACGCAACAGTAGACATTAAACGATCTGTTGCAAAAAGTAAATTTCAGACTTTCTATGCTTTACACCAGCGGTTCCCAAACTTTTTCCCATCGCGTACCATTTGTGGGCCCCGTACTGTCACCACGTACCACCTTTCTCCAGGAAAACTCAATCTACCAAATATCATTCGATCAAAAGTTTGGAAAACCAAAACCGACACAAATGCGACATGAAGATAATGGCTGTGAGAAATTATAATGGACATTTTTCGGAACAAACAGGGGAAGTACACAAAAATGCAGGAATTTATTAACAGATCCCCAATAATTTAAAACGAAATGTATTCTTTTTGTGTAGAAGAACAGAAGGGTCTCGCGTACCACCTTGAAGGCCTTCGCGCACCACTAGTGGTACGCGTACCACAGTTTGGGAACCACTGATTTACATATTCCGAAACAATGTGGGTCACATGTAGCTTCCTTGCGTGTCATTTGCCTCTGATGGAAAATCTGCACGATCTACCAACGAACAGATGCATATATAGATGGGTTTAACTGTAGGATAATCATTGAAATAACATCAGTTTATCCTTCTGATATCATCAACCTTCTCACGTATTTATGGCATTTTTGATCAATTATTTATTACTAATTCCTTGAATAAGAAAGAAAAATTTTTTTTGAAATTGAAAGATCTCCTTTCAGTTTCTCACAGCAGTTATTAGAATCTCATTGTTACGCATCAAACCAAATTTCCACTTATGAATTTTTCACTAAAACTTTTTTCCTGATTTTGTCAGCAAAGAGCAATCTACGCATGAAAATTTTCGTTGTAAACCTGAATCCAAAACTTCAGCAAATTGTTCGTTTCTGAAATATTTTGCAAATAGTTTAAAAATCTGATCAAAGGTTCAGCATGCAGCCCACAGTGAACAACAGTAAGCACATTGAGGAAAGTCTTTAAGCATTTACCATACTACAATGATGACAATTTGATAGCTATTTGCGATTAATGCAAAACGATTACTTGAGGGTTATTTCTCTATACAGTACGTTGATTTGTTTTCAATTTTTTAATTTTTTTCTAAAAGTTACCTTGTAATTTCTTTCAAAACGAGCGGCAGAAGCAATTTTCTTCCAAAAGTTCCCTTGCGGGGAAAACGAAGGATAAATTCTTTTTTTTCAGTTGACATAAAAAACAAGGATTGTAAATGTTTTTTATTTACGTTTTTATTTCTTACGAAAGGGAAGCACGCAGCATTCTTTCCAGCAAGAATGGACCACAGGATATTGAGAAAAATGCGCCCAGTCTGATGGGAGGATTGCATCCGAAGCAAATGTTTGAACAACGTAAATAATCTCTTCGAGAAACTGACCGAACATAACCAACAAAACGTCATTAGGCAAAACATTGCTCAGTGAGTTATGTTTACTGAACCACACATGAAAACATTTTGCAAGAGATTCGACAGAGACAACTGGTGCGATAAACAAAGAATACCCTTGTTCATTTTCACTGTTTCTCATAAGAGGTAAAGTAATGCTTTTTTCTCCATCAGGTGAAAACCTTTGTCAGATCTGCAATGATTTTTGAAAACGCCTCTTTCATTTTACCTCATAAGCAGAGTTTGGCAGTAGCGAGTTACTTAAATAGCAAGCTACAATAACGAGCTTATTTTCCAGGAGCGATAGCGCGAGCGCCGCTCTTTTTTTAAAAACAATAACGGATGCGGTAGCGAGCTGTCGCCATTTTACCGCTACTGCTATTAGCTACTGTACTTTGGCGTGAGTGGTGGCCAAAGAAAAAAGTTCGCAGGCGCTCTTCCATCAGCACACGTTGGTAGTAACTGCTCTTCTCAGTGCCTGGGCTCATTTTGGATATTTGTTTGCGGTAAGCTAGCAGCATTAGAAAAGATTTAGCTCAGGATGCTTTTGACCTGATCAATTGGTTCCTCGTTAGATCGGTAAAAACTCGGCATCAGCGACAAACTAAAGAAGCTGGGACGTGGAAGTATGGGCTACTGCTACCGGTAAAGCTGCGCATAAGTGAATTGAATGCTTGGAAAAATATGGCACTGGGTTCAACATTTCGCTGCATGTGCAACTACGGTCTTTGTTTTGAAGTATATGTCAATATGACAGTTCTTGTAGCTTGGTTCGACTTTAGTATATTTGACTGTGTGCATAACGTGAAGCAAACTTATGATTCTGTCTTGAAGACAGTGGCGTAACTAGGGGGAAAGAGGAGACATCTGCCCCCGGGCGCAGCATTTTGAGGGCGGCAATTGAGGTTGGAATGTCACGTAACAATTAAGAAATGTCAAATGTCAGCATATTCTAGTAATTATGATTTACAAAATGTCGAGTGCCAGTCGCTGCTACCCAGTTGCAAAATCTCATCAAGATCACCAAGGTTCGCAAAGAGAGAAATTACGAACCTTGGTGACGTTTCAAGGCGTCGCTTGTGTCTGCACTCTCCAGCAACCAGCGCCGGCGTGTGATTTGACTCACGGAAGCGTCACAATGCTTCAATGCTTTCAGATANCCAGGGTTGCGAACATTCCCACTTCGTTCTCATTCTATAGTTACGTCACAGTGGGTGGGAATCCAACATTCCAAGTGCATTCAACTGAGCATGCGTTTAGAGCAGGGGTTCCCAACCTTCCTCTGACCATGTACCCTTTCAGGTTGGGAACCACTGGTTTAGAGCATCGATGAATTGTAACAGTGTGTTGTAATTACAAAAGATCTGATGTTAAGGCAATTATTTGATTTTTGGTGGTTTGACAAACTTCATGTTGAAATGGATTTGTTGTGGTTTTGAAGATAATTATGATGATTCTTATTTGTGGGATGTTTAAATAAGTCTTCACTACTTTTGCAAAATTCTAATTGCAAATGGGCAAAAGCATTGAGTATATTAGATACAATGGTGTACTTTTCAGTTACTCCTAGGAACGCCGGCGAGCGGGGGCATTGCCTCTCCTGTTCTTAACGGGGGCGGAGGTAACGTTTTATAACAGTATCATAGAGAATTTCGTGGTTAACAAGATCTATTTAGAACAAATTTATTGCAGCTATTCACGCACCCACAACATTCAAAATGGTTTTCTACACTTTCTGTTATCATTGTTGAGGTCAACATTCTTGCTGAACAGAAACAAACATATTGGTGAATATTTAATTTTTGTAAGTTTGCATTTCCCACAGCACTTTTACTGAACCCATGCCCTACCGCTGCTTTGGCTGCTACCTGTGTTTTATCTAATTCCACCGATAAACTGATTATCTCCACAGACATGATTGTCGAACTTCAGGTCACAAAATTGCTAACAACATTTCTTGCAGAAAGCCACTGGCGTTATATATTTGCTATTTTAGGGTAAAATATGTGACAAATTTAAATCATACCAGCTCTTTGACAAAATAATCGATAAATTTTCAGCAGAAAAAGCAAGAATACTTTGTCCTTGGAATTATATAATTGAATGTAAAGCATTGGATTGCAGTTTTTCTTTTATTTTATGCTGTCATGAACGGGCTGGGTGGGACGCTTAAACTGAGCTTGCCTCAGGCGCGGGAAACCTGGGTACGCCACTGCTTGAAGTGTCGTTTGTTTTTTTGCAAAGTGCTTTCACGTCTGTTTCTGCGGCATGTTACTGTAGATAAAAACGCTGTTTGAAATCTACGTAGTAGCAGTAAATTTCGTTCAAACCAGCACGAAAAAATTATTGTAACTTACCTTGGTAATGAAATGTCGCTTTTCTGCCATATCAAACGTTCTTTTCTTCCACGCGTCACAGCGAGTCTTTCACATTGCAGTTAAATTGGGGAAACGCTATTTCTGTGAGCGCGGTCGTAGTGATCTTTACTTTGAGCTTCGTGACTCGGTTTGTGCTAACTAAACTCAAAACAACTGCGTAGCCTACATAAAACCCTTTTTTCTGATCTGACGACTTTAGTCTTACGAAAAAAGATTTGTCTTTGAGAACCGTGAATCACAATGTTATCACTCCACCTTAGTAATAGCGTTGTCTGTTGTCATTACCATTTGTATTTTCTTAGATGCTTACAACGTTCACAAGCCCAGCAAGAAAATTTTTGCAGCTGTGAAAAAACGAACTTTTCGCTGAACAAAAACATGCACAGCAACGACGAATAAAAATCGCCAGTTCGTCTGAGACTCTAAGTGATGTCAATCGTGGGCAACGTAATCTATGCGATTACACACATCCGCTATTGTTTTTCAAGTAACATAATCAGTTGTTGCGCTACCTGTTTTGCTCAAATCGAAATGTTTTTGATACAATGTTATAATTCAATGGTCTTGCTGTACTACCCTCCTACTTTCAACGTAGCTGTTCGATAGTTTTATTCACCAAGCACCTTGGAAAACGCTCTGCAAAACCGACATAAAACTATTTCGTTGCAGAATTTTACACTTTCACTAAATGAGGCACCGAAAGCGTATTATTTTTGTTTTCTGCCACTCATTCAACGTTCTGTTGTTCAGTAAAAATCAAACAACGCTACTTTGCCAAACACGAAATGCTTTTTCTACTGCAAAACTAGCTTGTGCGTACAATCGCTATGTTTGTTGCTACACAATTATTTTAGTTTTCAACATCAATGATAATTGCTGAAAAAGTTCACATAATCTGTGGACGTTGCCAAATCACAATTCCAGGTCACCTGACGGTTTAGATTTCCGAGCGTGCTACAGAGCGTCCCCTCAACCTCCTACAGCCCCGTTTTGAAAACCAAATCTTCTGGGGAAACTACAGGAACGTGTACTCTTTGAGATGACGGATAAATCACTTCCCGTTAAACTTGCTGTCGTGAGTAATGCTTGAATATAATTTTTATCAACAAATCTCACTGTTTAGTTTTCCTTGTTTTAATTCTACACGCAAAGACAACGTTGACGAACGTTTTGTTTCATATACGTTTAAACCTGACACAGCCCTACCAAACAAGTAGTTGGGCTTTTTTATCATTGCAATTTCGCTGAAATTTTATTTGCCTCCATGTGTTTAGGTAAAAATTACAGGATGCCATTTTTTGCAAGTGACCATTGCCTGGGCTAAACAAGCAGAGTTGGTGTTGAAAAAAGTTTCTTTGGTTAAGATTGTTACCTGACACAGCCAGTGGCGCAAATTGAGGTTTAAGCCAGGGGGTGCAAAATGCAGCTGAAGGGGGCCCACTTGCCACCGTAGTGGGGCCCACTAGCCAACACACTCAAAAAAGGTTACAAAATAATAGTGAATCCGAATATCGTGGATGTCTATACCAGCTAAAAAACGAAAACACCTGAAAAAACGCAAAAACAACAACCTACTGAAAATCAAAAGAATACTTAATACCGAAATTTCAGCTAAATGGGGCCCAGGTTTTAGATTTAGCTTGCCAGCGAGCGGAACACCCCTTGACCCCCAGTCAGTTACGCCACTGTACACAGGCATACTAAATAACAAGTGATTAATTTTTTTATCATCACGATCTTGCTAAAGCTATATTCACCTCCATGTGCTAAGCCGCAAATCACTTGATGTCGATTTCTGAATGTGACCGTTGCCTGAATGTAACACCAAACTTTGAAAGCTACAACTTCGCATAAGATAAGGAACTGTTTTTTTACCGCTTGGCTTTCATTTTTCCTCAGTTGTTAAATAAATTATCGGTGGTTCTTGATGTTCTTTGCGTTTTTTTCATGCAAACGTTTTCCAGATATTAGGCAAAAGTACGTATGGGCATTGAATGTACTGACAGGGAAACTTCATTTCATAAATGATTAAAATAAATTTATGATAGGAGATTTTATATGAATAAGATTTCAATACTGTGGATGCGTAGTGGTGCGTGAGATCGATGTCCTATAAAAATAATTAGCTTGACTGATTCGCTTGCTTGTCACTTTGTGGGGACCCGTTACTTGAACAGGCCTAGAGATATGTGCAAGTTTAAATCATTGCAGAAAGATAAAAGTAGACCCAACGGCAGATTCCTCGAAAGCTTTCACGGTAAATCGAGAACGAGAACTTTCAAGTCTTGATGTTAGTAGGTTTATTTTTTAGAGCTGATGCCGGCTGCGCACCTGTGAAGCTAAAGCATTGAACACTTATGCTGCACTTTCAAAAGAAGCTGGAATGTTACGTTAAGCAATGGTTGGCTGGTCAATTCGCTCTCGAATATCTCAATAATCATTCTTTACACGCAGGCTACACAAACTACGTTCTGCACAAAAATGCTATTGTGAATAAACTGAACCATGCAGAAACGAGGACCTCAGCTTTAAATACAAATAGTCAGTAATTTGTTCAGGGGTTTCACATGAAACATAGATCAACATAACATTTTTTTGAAAATCTAAAATAATGCATAAAAATGTCGTGGGAGGCTTTGATTGCCAGGTTTGTCCCCCACCCTGGTTGCGGGCCTAATTCAATTTACACGCACATTAACTCTGTGAAAAACAGTTTTGATCTTTTATTGCTTGACCATTCTCTTAAGTACCGTACACACAGCGTGAAATTTGCATTGATAAACGCAATTGCTAGCCTACAACCATCGACTCACAAAGCTTCATGCACTCTATGGGCCTTTCTGCAGTCTGTGTTTTTATATGTGCATGCAGTGTAAAATAACTTTCCCTGTATCATAAGTGTTCAATGACTATTTTTTCAGATCACGTTTTTT
>JGI24159J19872_10007660_pt1 | contig 14144 bp, 12 predicted proteins | sample Ectturendosymbi4_FD_19872 | JGI IMG/M metagenome (IMG submission 19872) | reverse complement strand
ACATCCCCAATCGCGAACACATTCTCCTGACCTTCCACTTGCAAGAACTCGTCGACTTTCAAAGCTCCGCTGTCCGTCATGGATTCAGCTGAAATAATTCGCAAAAAACAGCTTCAGCTCACGGCTGTGAAGCTGTACGTTAGGAACAGGCCGGCGGCGAAAAAAAGAAAACTCGTCATATGCAGTCTTGTGTCAAGAGCGTGCAACAACGCAAGATGATAAAGAAATCTCCGGTATTTCGTCTAGTAAATGAAGAAACCCCAGCGTGAAAAGCAATATTTGCAAATATTATTATTTTTTAAGCATCTCGTGAGGAAGTCCGTGACAGATTGCACAGCAAAATTGGACAGTTGTTATCAAGCGCCAGTGCGTCACCAACAGCCAGTACTCCGCATGAAAATTCAAGAAAAATCCTCTCTCGCTTCAAATGAAAGAGTTTCAGCAAGGCCTCCTAGAAAACATTTAGGAGGCCCTGGTTTCAGAATATACTTTGCAACAATAAAACAGGTGTCTAGGGCAGCAGTAGGTGTTAAGTTGAATAAATTAGCAAATATTAACCTTTGACGTATGGGCTAATCGCTTCTCATTCTTACCTATAACTGGGTCGCTACTCGCTAGCTACCGTTATAGATTTTAGCACCATTACCTAACAACATATATAATTTTACCCTGATAGCTGCTGGGGTACGAGCACATCAAATAAGGGGGTAGAAATACGTTGGCAAATTTGAAATGTTTTCAGCGAATTCTTTTTGTACGGAAAGTTGTTTTTCACGTTAAAAGTTAATTTTTTCTGCTAAAGTTACAAATTTCAGCACTTTGTGTTTAAGCAAGCAATATACTTACAAGCAATTTGAGAAATAGATGGGCGTTGACATTAGTGCACTGAGTATTATGGGTTATAGATATTTCTAAATTTTCGTTCGGGTCAGTACCGGCCTGTTCAGATGTTTAAGGCTTATCCTTGACCTTAATCGGTCAACATAAAGGATTAGTGTAGGCAATGTTGCTAATAAAGCACTTGAGACGATTTTAACTTCACAGCGACTTTTACTTCAATAGAGTGTTTTCCAATTAAAATATAGTGTATGACTTCTTTTGTTTTCGAGAGAAACCTTCACTAAAAATAAAGTTACGAAAAAAGTCAAATTTTCTTTAACCTTTTTCAAGTGTCCATGTTCACAGACCTAAAATCACTGTCACTTATGGATAGCCCCTAGAACAGGGGTGTACAACATGCGGCCGTCGGCCGCATGTGGCCTTTGATAGAAATTGATGCGGCCGTGCACATGATTATGTGATTTAAAATATAGAAGTTATAGTGGCGGTGCATTATTAAAAACTCTTTGTCTGCTGTATGAGTATACAGCATTTAGCAGAAAGAAGGCCAAACAAACGTGTGGAAGCAGGGTAGGCTCAGTGTGTGAAAGCAGAACAGAAGCAATGCAAAATATAAAATATTTTCAACTCACTGGCGGCCGTAATTCAACGTAATGCGGCCGGCAATGGCGAAAAGGTTGTACAACCCTGCCCTACAACCTAGGCAGTCGGTTGATTTAATGCACTGGTTTTCAGCCCGGGGGCCTCAACCCTCAGAGGGGTCACGAGTAGATATTTGATGTGTGCAGCTGTCTTATTTTTGCTTTGTAAGAGTTTTATCTGGGGGTCGTTGGGTTATAGGGGTTGCTATAACGGGTCGCGGTGCAAAAAAGGTTGAAAACCACTGGTTTAATGCATAGCTTGAAGAACGTCAGTTACAACCCCAAACGCGAGCACTTTCTCTTGACCTTCCACTTGCAAGAACTCATTGACTTTCAAAGCTCCGCTGTCAGTCATTGATTCAGCTGAAACAAACACACCCATGATCTCAACTCACTGCAAACGTATTGGCCGAGATAAGTGAGAATATTTAGCTACGGAAGCGTAAATGAAATTTCCACACTAGGTAAGACTTCTAAGTACTTTGTCTGAACAATGCAAACTTGTAGAAATGCTGCAAAGTCAAGTTTCACACGGCCCATCATTTAGAATCGCACAGCATTTATTGTTGGGAGTTCTTTTTAAGTCAAACAATAGGAAAATAACATTAAAAACATCTGGTCTGGGAAAATTCTTTGAACAAAATATCTTGAGGACGATGCCATGCCCATTTTGATTATTGCTTCCTACACCGAGTTTTGTGCCTGGCCTCTGCTATTCCAAAAATCTGGCAAAAAGTTAAATGATCAGGTCTACGTATAAATTGAACTTATCTATCCGGTTTTAGCGTCACAGCCATTGAATCAGCTAATCTACTGTTGCACGACCAACTTACTTCAACGAACCTGCCCGTTTTTCACAGACAGTGATAACAATAAATCTTTACCAGCACAAATTCCTCAATCTCAAATTACTACAAATTACGCATCACCTACATAAACTTTTCCGGTGTAAATCAGTGTTGAATACCGGTCCAGTGCATCGAATGACGAAGTCAGCAGAAAAGTTTTTGTGGCTTTCCGTCTCAATGGTTTGGTTCTTGCACAGCTTGTTCGTAGTTAAATTTTGCATATTAGAGACGCGCTCTCCTAAAAAAAATTACAGAATGCATTAAATAGCATCTGAAAAAATATACGATCAACAGTCAGGCAGAAAAAGCATGATCGTGTGATCAGTGCCTAATGAATGAATAAATGAAAGAAATATATATAATGAATGCCAAAAAAATAATGAATGCCAACGAAAATCAGGCGTACGTGATTAAGTTGAATAAAATCGCAATCAAGATTCACTCTGCAGTTAGACTCCGTTCGGAGCGTCACGGGCTCATCTACTAGCTGTGAACTATGGGTCACACGACCACTTGCCAAATGCTGCAAAAGAGGCAGGTCACTGAAACACCCCACGGAAGCTTTCACATCCACCCATTCATTAACGCCGAGCCTGCAAGCCCGCAAGCACCCTTTTGCAAGTCTTCCTTGTGGTCCGACAGAGAAACGACCCCCTAGTCTACCAGCAAAAGCTTAACCCAGAAATGCACTAATTCCTTTAATACAGCATTCAACAAGTTCAATATATTGCTGGATGGTTTAAGTTCATTATCCTGTAGTTCTTCAACCAACCAAAGGACATTACGTGAAGGTAAGCGTCACGCCATGATCGACCTTTCTGTATTGCATCAAGTTTGCAATGAAAACGGAGGCACATGGTCGCAAACAACGCGTATGTATTAAACAGCCACGAAAACCTCAGATGAAACGGAGACAGGATTATTTTGTAGGCAATCCCAGATATCTATATCACTCATTTCCAAAAGGTTACGAAACTATGTCGAATATATTAACTGTAAGCTGAACGTGGAGCATAAGTTAAAAACCAAACATAATCGAACAGAAAGTGTACATTTTGGCGGGTGTGCCTTGACTGAAAAGTGCCCAGAAGCGAAAGGAAAGGATGGAAATGAAATCAAAGCGCAGTTCGATGGAGCTTGCAAATCAGTCGGCCTGACTATAACGGGTTTCGTCGTATAGGCCACTATGTTCGGCGGGACAAGGGGAGTCGGGGGTCCGGGCCCCACTATTCTTCAAGGGGGTCCAAGGTACAAGAGCCCTTCTGTTTTGCTAACTTTTCGTGTTTCCTTATTAAGTTTATCATCTTCACAATATTTTCCTGGGTGCCTGACCTTGCCGACAATGCAAGTTTATGATATTTTCATCTCAGCTTCGTGTCGTTACATCGTACACCCATCGCTCCGTCTTTCACTGTTAACCTGACACAAAACATCTGTGACAAATGAACCGTTTGTTTGCCATAAGAAAATTTGGAGTGGTCCTGTGCGCAGTAAAACCTAAAACAATGTCCAATCCATCGACCTCCACATGGACTGCATGGCCTGACGGTTCTGGACGATGAGGCAACCGAATGGCTGCTCAACACCTGCCCCGAGATCTTGTGCGGGCAAGGAGTGGTTTGAACAACTAGCTCAAAAGAAGAAGGCAAATTTTGAAAATATCTGCGATAATATCACGACTGGAGGTACGTTTTCCGCTTTCGCAGTTCCAGTGTTTCAGAAACTGTGCAAAAGAGGCATTCCACGGTTGAATGATCACCGGTGACGTCATATACAACCAACCAACCACTGTGCCGGTAGTGCGCGTAGATCGGACCCCGAACGTTACCACTATAAAATTCATTCCACCGCCCCTAAAGACTACGCGGTTCCGTGGCCGAAACTGCAGCTTACGATAAGATGATCAGGAAAACACAAGAAAACCAGCGTGGGAGTTCATTCAATGTTTTTTCTGACACAAATCCCTTTGACGTCTCTTCAAGAGCCACTGCACTGATTCGCAGGTAGCTGCGTGATTAGCAGGACTGTTCAAGAGAATGGGGTTTCCATCAAAATCCCATTGGATTTGTCCCATGGGATGGGACAAGGGATTTGAATTTTTTCCCATGTCCGAGCGTGAGTGATTTTAACGGCAATGTAGCAGAATATTTCTGAAGTTGAGTGCCATTATCAAATGCTCACAGCACAGCAAGCATTAGACGCAGAGTGCTATGAGGTAGTGATGTCAGGCTCCGGAAAATAAGGTTGTAGTGCCCATTTTAGGGTGACAACTAAAATAGGGTCACCCATTTTGATTAACCCCGCTAATTGGAGAGGTTCGGGGTCCTTAACCACGGCTGTAGATGCAGGGGTGAAAGAAGGGGAGGGCAAAGGGGCTACAATTCTCCGGGCGCCAAATCACTGAAGGCGCGCCGAAAAGTCCCAACAATGTCACAGATACTTTCTTCAGTACAGTACATTTGCTTCCAAAAGACCTCAGGTTCGAACATGGGGGCGCCAAACTTCCTTCTTGCCCCGGGCGCCATTTAACCTCGTTACGGCCCTGTGTAGATGCTGAGCATTAGACATGCACATGATATAATGTACTTCATATTAATCATTCCGTGGAAAGGTCATGGGATAGTCACAATTTGTCATGGGATGGGACAGAACACAGCAAAGAAATAAAAATAGCAAACATACCAGTCACCACTGTCACCCCAAGTTTCTCCAAACTTCTCAGAATTTCACCTTGCAATTCGGTTTTCAAACGCTGGCTCACGAGTAATTTTCCTGATGTGATGAGAAGGACCTGCAATAAAACATCATTATAAGGGAAATCACATGAAACAACATTACAAACCACAGTGACTGACCACATGTTTGTCAAATTCCTGATGCTGCAACGTGTTACAAATGACGCATATTTATGTAGTTTTCCGAAGCAATAATTAGTTGACTGCATGATAATTCATTATCTTTTCTTCGCCAGCACAAATAATAGGAAAATGTAAATACTTGACCGACTTTCGAAAATGAACAACAAAGCTTCGAACACCATTATTAGCTGAGTATCATACTTGAATCCCAAGGTTCCCAATTAATTCTGTAATCTGCTCCCCTAGAAACGTTTTTTTGGTAACGCATCCCCTTACTCGACTAATTCCGCTAGCTACCACTGCGGCGAAGTGAGTGATAATTTGTGTAGACCACATTGCGTTACTTTATAACTAATTTAGCACCTGTTGTAAGATGCCAGTTCTCACCTCGATTTTGTATAAACGGTCTTCAACGACCAGCTTTTCCTCGTTGTACCACGTATCGGCCCCAGTGAATAGAACTATGGGCCATGTTCGGTTTGTCAACCTCAGCTGTTTGGGGTCACCTAATAGTAACTCAACCTCTGAGCTAAAGTGGCAACCACCACCACCCCATTCAACGAAGTGAGTGGTTGTATTTGGGGCACGTCTTGCGATGCTAGACATATAACTTGCTTGTAACAGTTCAGTCTTTATTATGTCACAAAGAGACTCACAGAAAAGTCTCCTACGCCAAGCCCGGCTAGGATCTAACAGATGTTCTAGCGACACGCAGATTCGCACTGCTAGTCAGAATTCGCACTGCTAGTCAGAAAGTCTACAGTGAAACAGGAATCCAATGTGGAAATTCTTGTAGGCAAATGCTCACTTTATTCGAACTATTTGGTGCACTTTTCCTTTTCATTTGGTGTGGGAACGGCGTGCCCACATCTCTTTTTTTCGCACTACACACCCGGTTTTATACATAAATCTCATCACATTACTTCCTATTGCATCTCACAAAAAAGTAAATCACATATTTTTTTCCACGTTTCCTATTTGCAACGGTATGAACGTCATCATTGACTATAGTCTCTAGTTTGAAATAGCGTTTTCGCAGATTTCCCAAACACTTTGCAACAAACAAAAAATTTGACGTCTCTGAATACAAGAAAATCCCAAGCTAGTAATAAACTTCACAAAAACAACAACATTCAACAAGTTGGAGCGAAATGTTTTGGTCCCATCACCTGCCAGGCTCAACTTCGCCCTTTCGATCACTGAACAAGGAAAAAGGGTCAATCACTGTTTTAATCTTAGGGACCTGGGTGGTTTAGCTAAAAACTTTGCAAAAAATTGAAGGTGTGTTTTAGCTTCAGTTGTTTCTGTAATTGATGCATTAATTTTCTCAAAAATGTGATACTAAAGTTCTTATTTTCAAAACTATAGAGCAACAATCAACCTTATAACGTAAACATTATGAGAACATTGATAAACAAAACGCAATTGCAAGCTAAATGGAAATTTCATCTCAACAGCATTGATCGCATTTCTTTCTACAGGGTTTACCAAAAAACAGTGTTACTTTCACACTACAAAAGCCTTAAACTTGCTGCTCTTTGTTCAACATCAACTAAATTTGAAAATCATGACATGGGATTACGACAGCAAATTTGGGAGTCTAGGTGTGGCGACCTTGCAACCCCATCAGACAACTTAGCGCTCGTGTAAACCGCATTTTAACTTTGTTGCGAGCAGAGATGCGGAGTCGGAGGTTTTTGGGTGGAGTCGGAGTCTAACAACACTGGGAGTCGGATTTTCTTGTCCGATTCCGACTCCGGATGTCCAATTGGATCATTTTTTACATCACACTCCTAAATTGAGAATTCCTGTCGAACTGGTACAATTTCTTTTGAAACTTTTGTTGAAACAGAGATTTCTTGCGGTGCACCACGATTTCCATTGATTTTAACAGCCAAATTCCATTCCCTTTATGTTAAGCCGTTAAGGAGTGGGGAGTCAGAAATTTTGGAAAGGTCGGAGTCGGATATTCAAACTCCGACTCCGAAACCCTGGTTGCGGGCCCAACACTCGAAAATGCCCCGTCGTACGGTTGTTTCTCGCTTTTTAGCTGTTAGAGTTTAGGCCTGACTTCGTACTATGTGTAACCATGGCCAAAATTAAAACACTTTTAACTTCCGAAACCGATTCGATTTCAGGTCGCTTATTTTGATTTGTGCCAGTCAAGACAACCAGAGCAGTTTGTGGGAGATAACGGGTTACGTTGTGTGCTGAACCGGATTTTGTCCGACTGAACTGACGTATTTGGCAGCGCATAAGGTTTGCTGTGCGTAATTTGAGACGTTCGGACTAAGTCATGAAGCATAAATCAAAACGTTTTTAGAATTAAATCTACTGCCAGTCTGCCAATATAAAATAGTTTGAGATTTTTGCTGATGGCGGTGAAGGTTACCTCTGCAAAATTTCTTTAGGCCCACTGCTGCATATGCTCTTGTATGAAATGTGTTAGTACGGTCGCATATGGCGTAAATACAACCTGTTAACACTAACATTCAAATATCCCAATTCCTGATTACATAGTAAATTTGTTTGATTTCTGAAAAGTCGGAACGTCACCAATTACTGTAAACAGTAATTACACCCGCAGAATTAGATCGGTCATATGGGACATATTAATCACTGCACAAACCAACCTCTTTGTCAGGAAAATCTGTTTTCACCTCGCCGGCCATTTCAACTCCAACAGCTCCTCCACCAATGATTGCCACATGATCGGCCATCGTGAGCTACTCATACAAAGTTCAAAAAGTATCAAAATGAAAACCCTACGTTCAGTGAAAAAGACTGGGAAACTTCATAAGCAAAGACAGCAAACCACGAGGCTAGGTAAGAGGTTGATTCATAGACTAAAAACAAATATACTTTAATTGCATGAAGCTATAGTTAAGGACTTCGCTAGTTCGATTTTGGTTTGCTTCACGAAATTCAAGAACATTTAAATGCTTGAAACATTCAAGAATTTGTATTTTTGCCTTGTTCAGTTTTATGTATTTACGAAATTCTGTACAATCCAGTACGAAACAAAAAGCATTAGACGGAATAAAACTTGCCAAAATCATCTAAGCATAAAACTAAAGCTACAAGTTGCTTTCTTTCCATGAAAAAACTAATTAGTAATATATTATAATTGAATATACGAGTTGAAGATGCATACTCCGCAGGCAAGTGATTTTCCACCTTTTTTCTACGGCGACCCATTATAGCAACCCACTATAACCCCACGACCCCCATCTAAAACTCGAACAAAGCAAATGTATGCAGCAGTGTACATGAAATATCTACTCGCAACCCCTCCAAAAACAGTGCACGACCCCTCTGCANGTGGCGACCCACGTTGAAAACCACTGCCGTAAAGGAAATACATACTCTTATAAGATCATNGTGTCTGATTCTCGACTGTGAAAGGATACCTTTCGGTAGATAATGTTCTACCACTGTAGATCTTTGAAAAGTGAAATTTCTAAATGCCCGCTTTGCAACCTATAGTCTGTTGCTGAAACCAGGAGCGGATCCAGAGGGGGGGATTGGGACGATTGCCTACCCCCCTGAAACCTACGAAAGGAACTTTGCTCACTATGATTATGAACAATTTGGAAAACAGCATTCGCGATATTAAGTCATTTTGCCGCCCGTTGTTTTGTCACAGCAGTGTTGTGAAGTACACTTCATCTCTCTTTCAGTAGTGAATCCGTAGCTAGACTTGACTACCAAATATTACTGAAATCGCCCCCCCTAACCTTACTGACTGGATCCGTCCCTGGTTGAAACGTTTCGTTAGCGTCAAAAATTTGCTGGAAGACTAAGCTGGTACGATCTCTTTCATTTACGAAATACGGGCAACGACAAACCTTTTGCGAAGTCAAGTTTACTGTTGCAGATTCTCACAACGGAATTACACTCAATGCAAAAACATTGCAGCAAACCAATTTTGGCATATTGTAGTGCAGGAAAAGTAAATTCGAGGCTACAAACACAACTACAAAGTAGATGCCTTGATTGCCCTATGTTTAACTTCGCGCTCATGTAAATTCGCAGTGGTTCTTATTTGTCAACTTTGCAGGGCATGAAGTGCAGAAAGTTGGAGGCCAGCGAACAAAATTATATTTTGGATATACTGTACTTACCTCGTTATAAAAATCATCATAAAGCTTCAATCCTTCCTCCTTCGTCAACTTAGGGTTTATTGCTGTTGGATTTCCAGGAAAAAGTGAACACGATCCAGTAGCAATGACCAAATGCGTATAAGTTACCTATAAAACAAAAACTTTAACCTATATTATACACACGACATTTTATACACAGACCTTTTACGATTGATGTGAAACACAAAACATTCCCCGTGAGTAATAACAAACAAAAATTCCCTTTGAACATCAAATTGTTGCTACATTACTGGAAGTAATTATTGGACAATGTTTGCCTTACATCTTGGAAAAGAAACACTTAATCAGTCTACCGGGTATCTTGAAATGTTGTTTGTGCGACAAAACCGTGGACGTCAGGTGTACGTGGCGCCGTTACTAAAAAAGTTATTTCGGACACATTTATCATAACAAAGTGCTAATTAGGACAGAATTATTTAAATCGGAACAAATGCACGTTCTTTACCACATCAGTCATGTAACGGAAGAAAATTTAACGTAAAGCCAGCATTAGTCACTTTCGGGTCTCTTTGCAGCCCTAAAACTGTCACAGGCCATATACTTTACAAACACAAACGTCAAACACATTTAAAAATGTAATTTATTCTGAAGTCCGTGAATAGACTTTTCTGGGGTCGTTATTGATTTGTTTATTTTTGTCGAAATACTATTTGCTGTAATTCTTTTACTAAAATTGCGCCTCTTCTCGTTCATTTACAACAGATGCGGTGGCGCGCAAATTATGAATCTACCTTGGCAACTCACCTCGCCTTCATCATCCAAAACGAGTTTCTTCTTTTCCGTGTTCAAGTCCACAACCATGCCCCTGCGGAAAGCGTCTCCAAGCATCTCAGCGTACGGCACAAACACGTTCCTTGCAAAACCTGGTATCACCGAAAATAATGTGAGAAAATGNTTTGCGTGGGTTTATTNTGCAACACCTATTGCGAAACAATCTCTAATATTAGCTTTAAGCTAAGTTGAAACAAATTTCATACAAGGAATTGCATTACAGTGTTATCTTGGGTGATGAGTTGAATCGATGAAACAGTGATAGTTCTGTGATTTTTTTCACATTCGTTTATTGAAACTTTCACGACGTAAGAAATCGTCAAAAATTGTTTGAGATGGAGAGATATATACTCAATGCAATGTGCATATTAGCAGAAGTCGGTAGATATTAGTATAAACATGACCATCACCAAGGTACCTTTCTCCACACATGAACGCAAGGATGCTACACAGTGAATCATACAATCTTTCGGGTCAATCAAGGTCACTTTGCAAAAGTTTTTCTTCTTCAAAAGAACAGCAAGCAGCGCTCCTCCGTAACCACCACCAACAATCACCACATGCATGTCATCTTGAAACGGAATTTCAGAATCAGAGTTATCATTATCACCCATTTTGAGACCGCTACAGTAAACTAAGATACTTTACCTCAACCTGAGAAAAATTCTCATAAGTTCAGTTGATGGGCTACAAATATCCCACAACATGAAGGCATTGAATGTCATTTGAAATATAATGCTGAGCATCATTCGCTACCTTGTTACGTCCTTTCCCTCCTGGTGCACACTAGTTTTCCAACTAACATTCTCACTATTCTGCGTTTGCATGAGGAAAATTGAAGCCAATCGCAAAAATTCCTGTAGTTGCTGGTATCCGAAGATTATACAGAAAAGCCTGCCAAATTTTTTGCATTGCTTGAGTTAGATTTTTGTAAGTATTTCCAAATGACTTTGATTGTGCAATCTAAAGTTTTTTGATACACTTTTTAATTTTATGGTGAACGTCAAACACAAAGAGATAGCAGTTTTTCATAACATTTAATCTCATGCAAATACGCATCCCAAACATTCCACCTAAAATTGCTGATTTCAACAAAAATCTACTATGAGGAAAAGTTGTCACATGTTGCAGTTTAAGTACAACCTCATTCTTATTATAGTTTGAAACAAGTCGAGGTTGCTTAAACACCAAATGAAAATTTAACAAGCAAGAAATACTCGTTATATCAGATAAGATCAATTTGCTAATTTGCAGTCACGAAGATGCCATGACCAAAAACCGTAATTGCGTTAAGTCATTCCTCAAGCAAACATGTGATTACAACCACAAGAGGGAAGCAGCCAAAGCATCAGCCTCAACTTCTTTCATTGTTGAGATTTTGATTCTACGACAAGTGCCAACCAGACATCTGTCACCTAGCACAACTGCCACCTAGGCAGGCCCCATGAGAGGGGGGTGCAGCTGGGCCACCATCCTGGGGCCCACAAGGGTCTAGAGGGGCCATGAACCTCAAAGTTCAAAAATGGAATGCGCAATTATGCACAAGTTTTTCCTGTTATAGTTTTATTGATACAGTCTTGTGCAAGTTACTTGATTAAAGTTGTTTTTTCAGACGTTATACAATGTATCACCATTTCTTTTGGTGTGCATTTGGGAAAATCTCAATTGCTGCTCTTGCATTGCTAGCACAATGCATTGTACAGCATGATGTGTCGGAATAGTCGAAAATATGCTTTATGATGCCACATACGATTTTATTCCACACAACAGTGTCACAGAATGAAACCAGTTCTTTTTGTTGTGTGTAGTTGAGAGTTACACATGTTAGAATTTCTGTGGTTTTCAATGGCAGATATGCCACCTAAGAAGTGAAGTCTCATTGTTATGCTTACGCAACACTAAGACTATATCCAAACAGCCACTGAAAATTGCAAAACGTGTGCACAGAAGATGAGCTTGAATTTACAAAAGGATTTGATGCATGCTGAGTTCACATATGTTCAAGTACAATGGGATGCTGCCCACAGGAGGTTGGCAGAAAGGCTAAGAAACCACAAAAAACAGCTTCTAACTCAAGAAAATGAAGAAGGAAAGATAACAACAGGGCAAAAAACATAAAAAAATGGATTGTAGTGTTGCGATCGCAAATCCCGAGCGGCATGTGCGCAAAGCTTCGCACCGTGGCAGCAAGCAACAATAGAGATCACCTGACGAGATCACTCTATTATTGCTTGTTCGCGCCACATACATATATTTTTGTTCTTCATGCACATCCCGTTCGTGGTGAATCATACAATCAACGCAACACCACCAGAGAGGTTGCAACAGTAGAAAACTGAAAAAAAGTGTTGCTTTCATCTGAAAAAAGATAAAGTGATTTTTTCGCTCAGGGGAAACGCAGCAGATTTGTCAGGATCAGAAAGGGTGAGCAGTTGAGTCCTGCCCATTTCAATGAGTTATGTAAAACATCCCCAAAAGATGTTCTGGGGCAGTTTTAGCTTTTCTGGAGCAGGTTCACTTAACGCAATTGAGGGCATGGTGCATTCAGACAAATGCATTGGCGTAATTGAAAGAAAAGTGATTACAGATATGAGAAGGGCATTTCCTGAAAGTGAAGGCGATGTTCAGGAAACAAATTGTGTGTTAGATTGGTCTACAAACTTGTTGGATCTCAACTCAATTGAAACTTTGTGATCATGACAAAATCTCAGTTAAAAATATTGGATTGCGCCACCATGACCAAGTTCATTCCCATTACAGTATCGGGACAGTAAATAAAAGAAACTGCCAAAAAATAGTAGAATACATGCCAAAGTGAGCACAGGAAGTGTTGGAAAGTAAAGCAGGTCATATCAATTACTAAAACTAGAGTTTTATGAAGTTTAATATTTAGCAGAAATTATTAGAAATGGTGCGTATTTTGCTTCTTTAGCCAATCATAATTTACAGAAGACTGTATATGCAAACAGTAGCAAATGACAATACTGCAGGCCTCCTCATGGGGGAGTGGAGTTTAACTTTGAAAATTATTGTAAGTAACTTGATTTTTAATGTTGAAAAGGAAAAGCTTACAAGTTTTAATAATTTTTAAAGCATTTGTTAATTTGAAATATGTCTCTGCATAAATTTGGAGCACAAAAGAGGAAAGAAAAGAAATGTGCTGACTATAAAAGAAGTGGATTGCAGACACTCTTTCAAGTAGGCATAAGAAAACAACATAATGTGGAAATATATCCATAAATTGCAAATTTTGAAGAAAGGGAGAATGTTGGTGGCAGTCGTGAAAAAGGGAGCTGATATGGAAATAAGATGTAAGCCGATATGGAAATAAGATGTAAGCTAATAGAGAAACAACTTCCGGGGCATGTACAAATACCATGGACATAGATATTAATTTAGAATCTGGACCTGGTAGATCAGATAAGGATGTAGAATCCAAAAATCAAGCAGCCAGTGCAACAGAAATTCCTAAAACAAGTAGTGAATCAATGAAAGTAGTTCAAGATAAATTTGAAAATACTAGCCCTGGGCTTGACATTGGATTCCTCGCAGAATTTCCTTCCCAATCAGACATAAATAATTATGTTACCAGTGGTCATATTGACTTTCCTTTAACCCTTTAACGGCCGCGGCGCCAACATATTGGCGCGCCCTTTTTTGGCCACAAATCGCCAGCCGCTAGAGCTAGAGAGCTGTTGAAACCCTCTACGGATTCAGTAAGTCTTCTAGTTGACATCAAAAAAAAAATTTTTCGTTTTGGGTTTGAGGTTTTCTGGGGGGAACGTCACAAGTAGAGGTGTTTTTGTTTTGTTTTGGCCATCTTTGCCTGGCCCTAGGCGCTGTCCCAATGGGGCATTTTTGGACTCAAAGTTTAGTTGAAAACTAGGTCAAAATCCGCGTCTATAGAGCCCTTGATTGACTTCCTAGCATATCAGGAGCGAAAATTATGGCTCATAAACCAAAAATTGACCAAAATTTTGCTCCCTCAAAAGCCACTCTGAGGGGCATTTCTCCCCAGGCAAT
>JGI24159J19872_10007659_pt1 | contig 14144 bp, 4 predicted proteins | sample Ectturendosymbi4_FD_19872 | JGI IMG/M metagenome (IMG submission 19872) | reverse complement strand
TAGAAAAATCCCGGATAATGGGGGGTCATTAGGTTAGGATCATGTTCATGCGTTCATCTTCATATGTTTTGGGTCGCGTGTTCGTACCTTGATGGTCAATAAACATGTATCCCCGCCTAAATGGGTATAATGGTCCTGTCACCAGCAGCTAGGGTTGGTGATATTGGCTATTTGCCTTTGTGTAATAGTCTCTTATGGGACCCAGCCTCGAGAACCCTGTCTAGTATAAGTGAATATAAACGCTAAAATTCATAAAACGTTTAGTCTAACTTGGTTTTGCACCGAGTCTCTCGTGGACGGGTAGTCTGAGCTAGGTCATTGGGTCCAGCGAGAGGCGTCGGCCGCAAAACAGAGCTTGAACAAGCAATCTCTGTTTGCGGGAAATCTAGTTGGTAACAAATAAACGTAGCATCTAATACTGAAAATATTGCGTTTCATCGGAGGTCTGCAGTGACTGGCGGTCTTGCGTCGGAGGTCTGCAGTGACTGGCAGCTTTTTGTCAGTGGAAGATTGAACATGAGGTAGGATAAGTACTGTTATTTTTCATTCTTTTGTTGTAACGATAGGCATAGCCAGGGGGACCACATCTTGTCATTTTTTGCTTTGACAAGCAGTGTCCCCAACAAAATACTGTTGCTCGCTTAAAGTCAAAGTATTTGCCCCTCCAAAAAAAAATTGTGCGGCTATGTTACTGCTTGTAACCACTTCCATACAGACGGCCTGCATCTCTCTGGAGCCCAGCCGTGTTCCTCGGTATCAAGCCTTTCACACAACAGCACTTTCTGAATTGTTGTTCAATCTTCCACTGACAGAAAGCTCATCTCCTCGATTTCAGAACCACTCATCACTATGACTTATCGAATACATCTCTTTTTAGGACATCCAGCGGCGTGAACAGCATATAGTCTTCTACAATGCAATCAAAGGTGTTTGTGGACCAGCACGTCGGTCAGTGCGTCCTATCCGGGAACAAGACAGAACAATTTTGATAAAGGACAAGCAAGGCTGGTTTGGCTGAGCATTTCAACGAGTAACTAAGCCGTGCAATCAAGAGGACGACGAGCTATCGCTTAAACCTTAAATAGAAGAAAAATGAACAGTTTTTGGTCACGTGTTACAAATTCAGCCAGTAAAGGTGTGAAAGTTATACCAGTTACGAAACGTAAAATTATATCAATGCAAAAAGAGCTCAATGAGATTAATTGGAAATTCATCCGAGAAACTCCAACATAAATATATTTTTACAGGTGGAAACAGTGTTAACAGATACCGTTGGACATGACGTTTGTTGAAATCTTTCAGGCGAAAACAGCTAATTTTTAATTCCCTGGGTTCCTTGTGAAAAACGAGCGATTCTCGTTATCTGTGCATAAAAATTTGCCGCTGTTCGCCGAAGTCAGGCAGTGGCGTAGCCAGCCCAAAAATTTGGGGGGCCAAAATGTTTGATTTTAAGCGAATAACACTATTTTGCTTAGAAAATCGCCTCTCAAATCACAAAAGGACTATATTTTCTAAAATTTTGGGGGGGTCATGGCCCCCCGTGGCTGCGCCTATGAACTCAGGTCTGTTAATAACGGGTTTGTTTTGAACGGACACCAAATTTCAGAAACTCATGTAGTTTCATATCAAACAACTCTCAATCTGCAGTAATTTATAAAAACCGTTTGTACTTGTATTAAAATATATTCGTTTTCTTATACGCAATGCTGTATCTGTATGATCTACTGACTTGTGTGCTGGGGTGGATGTTAAGGGAGACGAACAAGGGTGGTCGCCTCGGGCCCTCTTAGAGTTCCGCAATGAGTTTTTTCATTGGTTTGTTAAAAAGCTTATGAACCACACTTTATGAGCTCTGAAACAAGCCAAAAAGCAAAAATTACTTCAACTCAAGTACAGCCTGTGTTCCAGTGACAAAAATCAGCACGCATAGATCTTATTTAATGGAAATCGATTTCACCATACGGCATCTTCAGTCCAAGTCTCTCTTCTGTGGCTCTGTAGTTTGTGGCTTTGGCTCTGCTCTGTGGCTCTTAATGTCAGATCACTGACGTGAAGAAGGATCGGGCGTGTTAACAGGTTCGCAGATTGGCCCTGCGCGAGACTATACTGGACTGGTGCCCGGTTACGCTAGGAAAAACCCAGCTAGCGAAATAGCGGAAGAACTCTAACTCAGCACTCAATCGCAACTCTGTCTAATTAAACCTGAACCGCTGTCCAGACCTCGTGGAACAATAGCAGTTTACTCAAACAAATACACAGAGAATGCAAGAAGCAAAGCAAAAAGTATGTGCAATATGGGGCTGCACTCGACTTCTTTTCGTGCATTTTTCTGACAGTTTGTCTCAGGTTCAAGTATCTAATCCTGCTTGTGTGTACCATTATTTCATCACAAAAACCAATACACTGCTAATGTTCTTCGGCTATTGAAATCAGTCGCACGTTACTGCACTGAATACCACATTTGCACTCGGCCAACCATCTTATTGTATGGGCAGTGCCGTACGCAGAAAATTTTCATGGGGGTTTCATGGTCTGCAAAAAGTGTTGAGATGGTTGCTAGACGCAGACGATAACCTTGATTCTCACCAAAACATAATTATTACTTTTTGGCCCAATTACAATGTTGCTTGAACTTCGCATGCAAATTTATTCCGTGTTATTTGCATTAAGTCGACAAATTAACAAGCAAAAAGTATGTGAAAACATTTAATTTCCTTTCCGCATGTAATAAAGATTTTGTAAAATATCAAGCTCAAGGGGGGGTTTAACCCCAACCCCCCCTTGCGTACGCCCTTGTGCATGGGATTGCGTGGCTTCTATCGACTTCACTCGACAACCTCCTTGCTCCAACGCGCAGCACACCACAAACACCAGTTTGGTTAAAAATACAGGTGCAAAACTCTATTCAGGCTTTGCACCATATCCAACATCGGTCAGTTTTCTGGTCAAGTACGCGAGAAAAATCAATTCGCAGATATTAAGCAGAAAAAGCAAAATCAGAGGTCACATGTTCGGAAAGATCGTGTATTGGAGAAGCGCCTGAAGTACGGAAAGAACGAGATTTACTTCGAAATCAAAATGGAGCGGCATTTTGCAGAAAGACGCAGTGATAAAGTCAGTAGCAGCAGCAGTTAAATGCACGGGTGTGTAAACGTGTATACCGCACTGATACCAGAACAGGCTGTCAAGGGATGTGCTGCTTGCCAAGGACCGCCACAGCTGCGTAATTTCCTATGCAAACGGCAGCAAGCTTCGAAAATGTTCACGAAATATTCCGTCTTTATAGATTCGCTCATGGAAACAAACCAAGCAGCTGCGGTGTTGAAACAGTTAGCGGAGCGGAACTTTTACGCATGATTGAACAGGACAGGTGGATCTGGCAAATAATCAGTGCAGTGCTTCGTCTCGAAGAGCGGTGTGGATTTTAAATCATTGCCAAAGCTGGTCCAGTGACCGTACACAGCATTTAGGGGTACTGGGCTCTTGAGACAACAACCAAGATGATGTTTTCCACGCATACGAAGAGAAGTGTTCATTTCAGCGTCTGATAAACTGATTTCGTTTCAGCGTCTGATAAACTGACGCGCTTGTTAACTGTGACACCAGTGATTACTAGTCACTGGTGATACGCAACGACGAAATTATTTTGTCAAGTTCAAGAAGTCTCGGTCGCGCCGACGTTGTTTGAGACTTTCTTCTTCAGTTTCCACGGCGGGGTGGATGCGAGCAATGCTGGGCTTTCATATTTGCCAAAAAGTCGCAGTAGAGAATTTCAGCCATATCGCACCACATCCAATAAACTAGCACAAGAGCAAATGATGATTAAAGGCTGACCTGGTGATCGATCCGCTTAAAACAGCGTCGTTTCAGAAGGCAGATACATTTTGAACACTTGTAAATAACAATACTAACAACAAATTAAACTCGAAAGAAAGATATTTAGACAACCACGTAATTCAGTGTGGTCCAACTACAGGCCTACGGACAGAACTCAAAGCCCGCAAGCTTTCTTAACATTGATTTAACGTTGTGTGAATGTTACATACTACTTTGGTTGGAACAAGCATAACATCTTTCAATAAAAATGCGCAGTATCAACGGCGTTAGACTACTGTAGGCTGCACAGAGCTTCTGGAAATTAGTCAGCAAAGATTGATTTCCAAAACTGAAATATTCCGGGCTAATAATGCATTCGATGTTTGGAAACACATACGTAGCGTGTGTGAAAGTACGTTTTCTACGATGAAGCAAGTCAAATCTAATATATAAATAGAAATCGAATGGAAGATGAAACACTGAACAATATTGATAAAGGAATGATAGTGTCAGAGAAGCCTCGACCACAGGCATCCCACTGATAAAGATTTGTAATAAATTGCTGTTGTGTAATAATTTCAAGGACGCAATCGCTTATCTTCCCTTTTCATTTTCAATCTTTTGAATCTGTTGATCTAAGCATCATCATTTTATTGGAAGTGGCCCGCAAGTTCTAACGTTTTTGTAAAATGGCCCGTAGGTCAAAAGCAGTTGGACCGCGCCGACGTAATACGTTGAAGTCATCGCAACTCGGGGCCATGCCCATTGCCGAGCTCCGACCCCTAAATGTCGCTGCTGTCTTTGTCCAAGGACAGCGCGCATACTGTTGCAATCGAGATATTTCGTAATCCTTGCGTCAATGCGTCGACGCGCGTCAGGTAGAAAAGATGACGTCACACAGGATGTCACTCGAAACTGACATGAAGGCGATTTCAATGCTTAATCGTGATAAGCTGACAAGGTTTTGCCACGAACTGGGCGGCCAATCGTATTTGACAATTTGCGATTCTTCCTTAGGGTTGCGAACCGGATGAACGCAGTAAGTACCAAAGGGTGTGGTGCGAAGCCTCTGTTCGCACACAAGCAAAGGCTCACATCGGCGACTTGTTTGCATTGCTGAGAAACCATCAATTGTGTCTCTGTTTATAAACGGTAGAAGAGGAAATGGTTTCAAGACAGTGCACCACCTTCACGTCGGGCACGGCTGTTTCTGCGCGTGCTCGAAAACGAAACAGCAGTAAACACAACGTAGAACCTCGGAAAGTAAAAACTGTGCGTATTGCGGGATGTCATAGAAACATGGCGTTTTCTTTCATGAAGAAAAGAATATGATTTCCGTTGCTGCCGCGCAGCGTCGTGAAGAAAAAAATGTTGTTGAAGGCAAATCGAAGACAATAACGCTGTGACGACACAATCGCGCGGCAATCAAGTTAGCCGATAAAGACTTGAAGGAGGTCCCAAATGCTACGGTCGCGACGCAACCGGAAGGCTTGGACGGAACAGGTCTTGCGCGTGGCCCAAACTGGTCCTTTCGCCGGCTGGTGGTGGTGCCAAGGATATCCACGGCGACAAGCAGCAGTGCGTCAAACAACAGGAGCAGCAGGAATGGTCCGGCGATGGCTGAAAAATAATATGATTGGTGTTTGTGAGACGAGAAACGGCGTTTCATCACTAACAGGTGCCTATTGACGGTCTAGTGGAGAGTTTTGTTTTCGGCTTTATTAATTTAATTTTGCCAATTATTCTCAGCAACAATACGGGTTTTTTCTAATATTGTTTCATGGTCAACTTTCGCACAGGACTGAAGATGTGTTTAACACGAAACTAGTTTCCTGGTGAAAATAAATTGCGACTGATTCGCTTGGTGTGTGGTCACTGCTGTGATTTACTATTTTGCTAAACAGGCGCCTCCGGTGGCTTTCCACAGTTACGTTTCCGCACATGATGCCATCTTTCCTGTTGGGATTGAACGCTAACGTTTGGTTCAGCAAAAACAAGGCAAGATGAACAATGCAAAGTACATAAGAAAGAACCAACCGCACATTTCCCTGCAAACCTCCAATGGTAAGAAAAGAAGCAGCACAGTTTCTTTTTTACCGACGACTACAAGCAATAAGCGTGATCTGCAACAGTGCTGAGCTGTGACCAGGTCATTCACAGATTGCAACGTGGTAGCGTGAAAATCCGACAATTAAAATTTCATGGTTCGATAACGAACACTCCCTCCCCTCAGACACCAGCCGTGAAAGGTGTGGGTTCTTTGTTACATCATGGAAACCAGATCTTATGCAAGAAACTAGTGAATACTACCACGACACCAAGTTTCTGTTTTTGAAATATGTACGATAATGGGTGAAAACAAAATTTGAGAATCATTTCTTCAACGTGCTGTTGACGGTTTGTTTTTTCGAACGAAAACAGCCAAACGCCAAAAGTAGTAAGGCGAAAGCATTCCAGGTAAAGCCTTTGCAAACTCTTTGTTGGTCAGGAAATAATATTTTTGCCTTTTCTTTAGTCAGATAACAACTAAATAAAGACAGGCAAATGCAAAGCATTAGGCCTGTTAAACAGTTTTACAAAGTTACCTTGACAAAACAACTTGGAACATAACCGTCGTCAACCAATCTGGTAAGGAACACGACTGGCTTAAATCCAGCTGTTTGACAGCGTTGAATGTCGTCGTCGTCGTCAGAACACGACATGGCCTCGATCTGGGTAACCGAAGGGTGCGGGAACGGCCAGGGGTAGGCCTGGCCAGCAGCGGTGAAGCACGCGCCGCTTGCAAACGCATTCACGCCTTCTTGTTCGTTCCGGTTGACTAGCGTGACCGGCGAAGCGGGGCGGTCTGGCGAATCAAAGCCATTGTGAGCTGTTGCGTCGTTCAAATGCATCGCTCCTTCTTCCGCTTCAGATGAGCCGGGACTTTCTTGTGAGGCTTTGTTGTCACATAAAGCAGCCTCACTGCTGCTAGAAAACAAGTCGCCAGCCGCTGGAAGCGCACGGGATGGCGACTTTTCCGCGAACCTGTCTGCCGGTCCTCCCATTGACGGGCTGATGACGTCAGCCGGTCCTCCCACAGATGGGCTGATGACGTCAGAGGTGGTGTTTAAAGCACAAGTGGTCGAAGACAGTGAGTGATCTTGTAAACGGGTGGTTCTACCGGACGCCGGGTCCTCTTCGGCCCCGCAACCGCGGGCGAAGTGGGCCTTCGGCCGAAGTTCGTTCCGGCCAGCAGTGACGCCGGCTGAGAGCACGGGTGCGCCGGGAGAGCTTGGCGAATTGGCGCCGGCAACGCCGGAAGGCCCGTCCGCGGTTTCGAACGTCTGCCTCAGCAACGACAGCGCGTCCGGAGTCGCTGGACCGGAAGTAGCACCACTAACTTCCGGCGCAAGTTGCGCCGCATTCGAATTGAGCCGGCGCGACGTACCGGCCAGGCTATTGGATAACCTGCGCTTTTTGAAGGGGTAAACCGCTGCTGAGGCCGGCAATTCAAAGTCGCTTGTTTCCGACAGATGGCTTCTTTCAAACGACGGAGGCGAACTCTGCTCGGCGCTCAAGTTGCTGCTCGTTTCATCGTCAGTGGCACTGAACCGGGGGCGTGTTCGTTTTCGACGGCGATGCGACAATACAGGCAACCCGTCGTCCAGCGGTGGTCTGTCGTTGCGTTGTGGTAAGACCAGAGGCCTGACTACAACTTTGTCCAAGCGTCGGCCGCTGACGCCGGCGCTCAAGCGCAAGTTCTGATTGGTCGCGTCGCTGCTGCTGCTGCTGCTAAGTCGGACTTGCGGCGAAAATGAGGGGTTGGGAGAAACATCAACGGGGCTCTTTTCCGGTTTCCGCTGCGGGGGCGCCCCTAAGTTATTCGGCGGCAACACACAGGCGGATTGGGTTTGGTTAGGAGGTGTGACAGAGGAATGCGGTGATGCGGTGCTTCGCTCATTTCCGGCAGGGATCGTGGAGCCTTCACCGTCACTTTCCTCCACAATCATCAGCTTGCCAGGAGACGTCATGCCGACGGACGAGTCAGGGGAGAAAAGACACTCGGGACCCGGCCTCGACTTTCGCGGGGGCGTCTGGGGAAGGACGGGGCTGGGAGAAGGGCCGCTGGTCGCCCCTGGCAACGTTTCCTGCACGCTCTCGGGGACAAGCGAGCTTGGCCTCGGCGCACGTTGCTCGGCAACTGCTGGTGGCGACCGACCGAGACAGTTGCCTGCCGCAGTGTCGTCTTCAACAACCAGGGGCACTTGCCCGCCGCTGGCGGCCGCTGAACTTCCGGACGGCGGAACGTTAGGTGGCGAAGTAGGACGCAGGGCCTGTTCCTGGTCGGGGCAACCGTTCGCCTGATCGTGTGGCGAGCTGCTAAGTTCTTTCGAAGCACCGCTTGCTTTACTTCCAGCACGTCTGCGGCGCATCAATGGCTTCGACTTTGCAGCGGCGGCCGAATGCGATGGTCTTTCGGCAACGGCTGAATCGGTGTAATCGAACAAGTCAAACAAACCAGAAACTTTTCTCGCCGACGAAGACGGACCGCCGGCCGGTGCTGCCAGTGAACTCGAGACCGTTTCTGAGTCGGATGCGTTGTTTGAACTTTCGTCTGAAAGTCGTTCGCTCGAAACTTGGCCGGGAGGACTGGCGTTGTTGCGGCTGAGGAAGTCGCTCACCTGCTGTTTCACCTTCGCGGTAGCGGTAAAGAGCAGGTTTTCGGTCGTCGCTTCGTCAGCTCTGGTGACGACAGGCGAAGACGATTCCGTGTCAGAGTCGTCACTGATGACAATGATCTCCGGCTTGTTCGGTACAAAGAGAATGTCATCGTCGTCGTCACCAGCAGTTGGGGGCTCGTCGGCAACTTCATCATCAGCAGCAACTACTGGCGATGCACCTCCCACAGACGGGGTCAGCGATCCAACCGATTCGGACGAATCAATGACAAGCACGCCATCTTCCGCTGCACTGGACGTTTCGACGTCATCGCGCGTCGTGACGTCACCCGCCGCAGACGCGGGGCTCGCAGGCCCTGATCCAGCGCCGACGTCAGCGTGGTCAACTTCTTCTTTGCTGTGCGCTTCGGCGATTTCCGGTGTTGCCGCCGCCGCTGCTGCCGACGTTTGAACGGGCTGGTTTTCCGCAGCGGATATTGCGGACGTCGACGAAACGACAAGAGTCGTTTCTGTGCCGGGCGTGCTTGGTTTCGAAACTTCTTCTTCGGCCACTTGTTCGAACCGCGAGGCTGCTTGCTCGGCTTCCGAAGGCGCCGGTGGTGCGTGAACAAGCGCTTGCTCGAGCCCTGGAGCGTTCAGTGCGGAATCAGTCGCACTTTCCTGTGTGGCCACGTCGCTGCAAGGTTCAGAGGTAGAAGTTGCGTTGCGTTCAGCAAAAATATCGTCATCGCTTCGTTCCTCCGGACTTTGACCGGCTTGTCCGCGCGGAGAGCCAGCATCGCTGTCGCCGTTTGCCTTCTGGTCGGGTAAAAGACGTGGCGAGCCAGGTTTGGTGACAAGCTCACTGTCCTCGCCGCCCTGTTGAACTGTATCAGCGATAGCTGCCGGTTGCGGATCGATTAGGTTTTCTTCAGGTCGGGGGGGTTCGGTCAGCGGCGTATCAGGGGCGACGTCGTCACCGGCGCTTTCAACAGAGTCGCCGTTGCCAGGTGACGGCTGAGGTTCTACCGACGAGCAATCACCGGCGATTGTCAGCTCCTGGGCAGCAAGCTCGTCAGCTGTGGTCGGTTGTTTTTCACGAATAAACTCGACAGTGTACAGCGTTCCGTCGAAAGGCCAGAAGCAAAAGCAGCACCTGCGGTCGGCCACGAGCATGTTAACGTACCTTTTGGCCTGCACGCTGCCCGACCTCAAACGCGGGTCTGGGACTTCCAAGTGCTTGCTCTCGCACAGGCACTGCGGGCAGGACATCGGCTTCGAATCGCGCTCCTGTCTGGCGTTCTTGGCAATCGCCAGCTGCTTCGGTTTGGACCAGAAGTCCGGTGCTTCCGGCCGACTTGGGGCTTCCTTGGGTCCCGGTGGGGCACTGGGGACGACTGAGGCGGCGGCCGGCCTTTCATGGGCGAGGCCAATTTGCCCGTGGTGGGAGCCGAGCCTGCGTGCGAGCCGGGGGTCTACTGGTTTTTGGCTGCGCCGTTTCTCAACGACAGCAGCCGGGCCAGTTACGGGCCTGTCTCCCCCGGCTTGCCTCTCGCTTGCGACTGCAGGCTGGCTTTCGCGTCTGCGTCGTGGGTCGCGCGGTCGGTCGCTGGCAAGTGTTGACGGCGTTGGTCTCGCCCCACAGTCCGCGGAACGCGCCAGACTGGGTTCAGAAACAATCTCTCTGGTCGCAACTCTCGTCCGGTCTGGTTCCAATGGGGGTGAAGTGAGGTTTGAGGTGGCGGGGGGGTTGGTGTCGTCGTCGTCGTCAGGCGGAAGGGACGTTGTAGGAGACAAAGGCCCAGTCTCCAGCGACGAGAAGTCAATGTTTCCGATTCCGGATAAGTCCGGTTCTTTGTCGAAGACGACGACGAAACTAGGTTCAACTGCAACAGAAAAACATCATTTTATGGAGTGCACTGGTTATACATCGCAGGTTGAAAGGTAACTGCGTACATGGGCGTCCGCAGGGGGGGAGGCAAAACGGGCATTTGCCTCCCCCCTGGAAATTGGGACTAAGAACTAAAAATTTTTAGTAAATGTAAAGGCAGTAGGTTTGATCCGATTACTTGATTTAATTTTTGCAATAACAGTTTGTTTTCCGGCATGACATTGACTGCACAACAGCCAGGTTCACTGCTCTGGGTGTCATGCAGTTTGCAGTTCACTGTGGCCTCTCCTTTGCCTGCAAAGGGAAGTTGCCAAACTTGCGAGTTGATTGTTCTGCTGTTGTCCTTTATTGCGTAACAATAATATGGCCACAAATCTTCAGAGGTTCGCTTCAAGTTATGGCAGCAGGCCTTTTGCCGATTGTGACTGTCGAACACAGACATAATGTGCCTGAGTGAATAGCTTTAAATACGCTTGCTCAAACTTCTTTTCACGCAGTATGAAACAAGGGTCGGCAACCTAAGGCCCGCCCAGCAAAATCATCCGGCCCGAAACCCCTTTACCAAATGGTAGTGAATGCATATGGTCAGCCTAGTGGTATTATATTTTATGAATCTGCCCTCCTTCCGCACTGTACTATGAATGTGCTCTATGTCGCATTTTGGGCTTTCGTTACGAAGTGTGAAAATCAGGAGTTAATCTGATTTGTAACTTTCCATAAATCCCCAAGATTTAGCAACAGCAAAGGGAACGGAATTGTTGGTCGAAGATTAGTAGGCCCCCCCCATACCTTGCAGAGTTTGTTTTTGGCTCGCAACTCGGGAAAGGTTGCCGACCCCGCGCATAAAACTACGGGGCTTGTAGATATGTCCATGCAGGCTTATAGGAATACTTCTTAATCGCTGAAGTTTGGTTGTCACTTCTGAAATTTAGGCCTTTTGGAGTAGAACGGGGCGAAGCGTTTTGTGAACGTCCATTTGCATTGCATCGTCAGCAAGCTGAAAAAGATAAACAAACTGTCGACGTTGCCCCCCCCTGGAAAAATTTGTGCGGACGCCCATGACTGCGTACAAACGATGCGCCAGCAACGCTAGCCGCAAGTTCAGTCATGGGCTTTGAGGACGAAAAGAAGGCCGCACACGAAAGAACTGAACGAAATAAAGCAATCTGAACAGCGGAAGATTCATGTTACACGCGAAAAAAGCGCAATTACTGAAAATGATGCCATTGGTTTTAAAACCAAAGCCTTCGAAATTTCTTGAGTATCTAACAGGGTGGAAACGTAAAAAGCGGGATTCCAGTAAAGCTCGCTTGTTTCCGATTAAGCGAAGCTATAAATGGTTCCACGTACCACGTTTTCGCACTAAGGTTATTTAGGTCAGGGTAAGTTGGGCACTCTCTAGAACAGGGTCTCCAAACTTTTTTATCATAAGGCCACATAAGTTATTACACAACAGTCCAAAGGCCGGACATCTTACGTAATTTGATTGTTTCGGGATATGTTACATTCTACCAAATCAACAAGTTTTCGTAAATGCATTAAATTTTCATTATTGACAAAATGGCTTCACGGGCCGGATTTGCCCCGCGGGCCGTAGTTTAGAGATCCATTCTCTCCAGAAAGAAGCGTCATGGATATTAACATACGATTTTTCAGATGTCGGCTTGCGGAGAATAAACCGCAAGGTTGTGGTGGGCGACCATTCTTTTCACACTTGAAACCGCACCGCATTTAGCAGAGGTCATCAACCATTTTCATAACTTAGAGCTACTTCTTGGGTACCAATTAACGCGAAGGGCTACCGGTTTGATATACACTTCTGAAATATAAAATTAGCTCAATTTAACTTTAATTATGTTTTTCATTAATAAAATTAATGATATCCATCTGTATATAGATACTGACCATGCTATTTTCAGAACAGGCCCGCAGGCGACCTGGTGCCTACGGGCACCATATTGGTGGCCCCAGACAAGGTTCCCACACGTTTTTAAAAATCATTTCCCGTACTTTTCAATACCTTTTCAATACTAAATTAAAAAAGTTCAATATCATTACTTCTCTTCATTTTCGAAATTCTTAATCATGAAACTCAATTTTACACATTGCATAACACTGCATAAATAATGAATTACTTTGCCTTCAGTAAAATTCTGCTCAGATACTTCTGATTTCTTTTCCATTTAGAATTTCCATACTTTTTCAACACCTTATGTAGCTTTTGGCCAAATTCAATACTTTTTCAAGGTCTTGAAAACCAATTTTGAAATTCAATGCTTTCAATACCGCGTGGGAACCCTGCCCTGCTTTAATCAATTACTTTTGGCTAATTAACAGACATATCGCACTCCAAACCTTCCGTTTAATGCAGTACTGTTAAGAACAGGCACCAGAAAAGGATAATTGTTTGGTTTGTAAATTCGGAAGAAACAAAGAAACATTTTTCAGCCGAGGGTCGAGACCGTTACGTTTTCGTTTGATGAAATTCACCTCCAACAATTTTTGACTGCGAAGGTGGTAGCGTCGTTGGAGCTGCTAGCAACAGCAAAGAAGCAGCGTTTGCTTTTAAGATTAGCAGCATCGTGTCTAAGGACAAAGATGTACTGCCATGTCCTGCCTACTTGCAAAATAAACGCCAAGGACCTGTTTGCTCTAATCCAAGGAACTATCCGGGGCCTAGAGCAGGGATTCTCAACCGATAAATTTACCCCTTGGGGGTAAATTTTACCTATCCTGCGGGTAAATATAGCGATGCTGAAGTTACAATACCTTGTTTTTTTTCTACAGCGCTAGTGGGTAAACAAAAAACAAGGGGTGAATTTTATGTTAGGAAGCTGGCAAGGGGTAAACGGGAGAAAAAAGGTTGAGAACCCCTGGCNTAGAGGAAGCACGATTCCATGTTATTTCTGTTATTACGGACAACAACGCTATTAACAGTAAAGCAATGTCATTCTTCGCAGTCCCCCCAGATTTCGGTTCTGGGTACGTTTGCTTTACTCTAAGCAAAAAGTTGGAGTGCAATTACTGTAAAAGTCGAATGACTTGCGACTGTGGTGATGTCTAATAGATTAAACTTTTTTCACTAAGGGCATTTCACGGGGTAGTCTGTTATTTCCATCACCAGAAATGGTTCGCATCGCTTTGATAAGCTACTTGGTTTTTATTAAGATTTGTGAATGTGACGAGTATCAGTAGTGTTCTTCTCAGAGCGATTTTGCTGTTAAACTATCGCAATCGGTCTTGGAAGCCGAAGAGTTTCCTGTTTCGTTGGGCATGTGTAAAGGCAACCATGATTCGCGTACAGTAGTAGATATGGCTTGTTGGATTTGTTCAAACATTCTGCTGAACAATTTTTGTTTTAAAAGAAATGACCAACTTACCTAAGATAAACTATCAAAGAAGAGAAAACTGCAGACTTGTACTTCATTTGAAAAATGTAAACACAAGCTTTCAAGCTGACTGTTGTGATTACATCGCTTAACAGTATATAGAAGTACAATAATGTGTCCTTGATATCAAGGAATTTGTGCGAATTTCTGCTGTGCCAGTGTACACTGTATTGTTTAAATCAAAATATCGCGAAAATCATTCCCGCAGCTCGACTGAATGCTTGGCACACGTGAGCCAGAAAGACGATTCGCTGTGACGTAGGCACGTTTTTTGACGCACGCTGAACGGCGATATAAGAACGCCCCTCTCAGAACTGGCGGTGGAAGGCTTGGTCGACTTAACTTGTGGTGGTGGTGGTGGGCAAGCAAGTGTTCTGGGAAGGGATCAGATTTTAGGTTTCAAGATAGGCG
>JGI24159J19872_10007658_pt1 | contig 14144 bp, 7 predicted proteins | sample Ectturendosymbi4_FD_19872 | JGI IMG/M metagenome (IMG submission 19872) | reverse complement strand
TTGTTGCATTGAGAGTAGGCTGTGTGCTTTCACAAGTCATAGCAGCCAGCGGAGACTTATCTTTGAAGTTGAGCCGTACACCTGAATATAAGTTTACAAACAACGGTTTGTCACTAACAACTATGAATACTTCTTCTTCGGCTATTAACTGCACTCAACCTCCTGTACAACCAACTGGTCTACTTGGAATCTGAATGCAGCACGGTGATCTAAAAGTTTTCATAAAGACACAACATACTGAAGCAAGAAAAACCCTCACAGAACCCTCAAAACTCACGTAACCCCACTACATGTTTTGCGGAACACTAGGTTTCCGCGGAACCCATGTTGAAGTATACTGAGCTAGATTATATTTCTCCACACACACGGAAATCTATTTTGACGAGCACAAATCCAACTACACGTTAGCTTTACACAGAAATGTTTTTTAGACCCAACAAAGCACTTTTACTCGCAGGTACATAACTTACATAAGCTTAGAGCTTACCACAGCCACAGGTTTGCCCGCAGTCATCTACCATACTCCTAAGTTCTACAAGGTCTACGATCAAACGTCAACAACAACCCAACACTCGATCAATNAACCGTGCAGCCGTTGATACACCCTCCCTGATACACGATTNTTTATTGTTTGGCTAAGATAACAATCGCTTAAATACACATGCCATAGTTTAAATTACTCAAAATCAAAAACATCCATCAGCTGCGAGTAATACCCCGATATAACAACCACTTTTATTTCAACACAGCCTGTACAGCTTTATAGCCTACGGCGCAGCCCCCATAAATATGCCGCCAGGGGCGGACCGGCCCCCTAATTTAACTATCGCGCCCCCGGTTGCTGCATACATCCAATGTCGTATTTAAAAATGTGACCCCCCTTTTGGTTTTTGTACCTCCCTGCTGCGAAATCCTGGCGACGGGCCTGCCCGTGTAGTCGTTAGGTCTTGACGGTGTCGGGGTACAGTAGGAGCAGGACCGAAACGCAATTTTGGGAAGACGTGCAGTTCACGCTCATCTGGCGATGGATGAAGATGACTGCAATATCAATGAAGACCAAATAAAGCCATACAACGTCTACCCTGCAAACCTGTGTTCATTATAATTTACTTCTTCGTCGAAACTCGTGATCACCACCTTTCACTCGCAACATGCGGATGGAAGTTAGAATTTAGAGCAAACAAGACCGTTGTTTAGTGACGATTGTTCCTACGTCATCGTTACCCCTGGCCAGCTATCGTGTAACGCCACAGCCGTCGTTTGCACATCTATAACTGAACTTCGTATTCGGAAATAACTGTAAGGACCTTGATGATGCCAGGGCTGCTAATACTTCCGCTCAGTGTCGCCAGGTGCTGGACTAACCTTCTTCACGGACAAAAATATTACACAACCACGCAAATTACTGCTGTACAGTATAACCAGCTTCGCTGTCGGAGCACATTTGAAGATAGACTTCGTAGTGATGGTTAACTGTGGAGTACATTAGCATTCTCTGTATTGGAGCGATCAGTAAAACCCCCGGTCAGGGAAACCCTTGATTAGTCCCATTGCCACGCCGACGGGGGACTCTTGTGTGCTTAGCCCCGCCAAGCCAAGCTTCAAGCCCCCCAAAAATGAACTATGAACACTAGAAGCCGGCGGACTTTTTATCAAACCGTATTCTGTTCTTTGTTGTAACTCAGAGACGAAGCAATGCAAGGGCCACTACACTACCAGATATGTTAATGTAGATTTTCGGAATGTCAAGCCCCCCTGCGCAAACGTAAAGCCTCTTTTGAAGATTTTCTGGCGACGGTTATGCTCTTGCTCCTTGATGGCTGATCCAGGCAATCACGCTCAGGATAGACCTCCTTGCATCAGTGCTTTTCGACCGTGGTTCCGCGAGTGGCTGCCAGAGGTTCCGCCGAAACAGACCGAAATCCGCCGAAACAGACCGAAATTCGCCGAAACAGACCGAAATTCGCGACCACAGTTCTATGCGGTTGCAGCAACATAGACACTTGGACCACTGCGCAGGGTTCCATGAACAACCCAAACATTTGCGAAAGGTTGCGCTGCGGCAAATAGGTTGAAAAACACCCCGCAATCCCGCAACGCTTGTCGACCCACGCGTCGAATCCATCGCGAAAGCTTCACGTTGCGCGACACGAGCAGGGCGTCAAAGCAGTCCTTGCTTTATTGTCAACGAAACGAGTTAACATGAAAAAAACTCACCGGCGTTCGCAAATCAATTAGGCGTCTCGCGCGCGCGCGCGCACTGTGACGTCACAATTAAGTCCGCAGAAGAACAATTACTGCGAGCGTTGGTCGCTGGCTGCGTGAGGAAAAAAGGCGTCGAAAAAATGGCAGCGTCTCTCGTCGAACAGCTCATGGGTTGAAAAGCGGAATCGGAAAATGTTTTTTTTTCGCATTTCGCGGAATTAACAAAAAAAGGCCACCTACGCGCGGATAAAAAACAAGCAGGGGTCACGCAGACCCAGGATGAAGCGCAGTCGGTCGCCAAGCAACCGTACGGGTTACCGAGTAACCGTCACGTGACCTCTCCGAGTTCAACTCGGCCCCGACTCGACGCAGCATCACTCCAACGGTGGTCGGATCGGGACAGCCGAGTTGAGCGTTCTCATCGGCGAACCGACCGGTGTTGGGCCGGGGACCAAGCTGGGCACACCGGGAGCCGACTGGGGCAGGTTCGAGTAGTAAGTTACTCCTCCCACTTGCTGGCTCATCAGGCCGGGTGCGTGAGTGAAAGGCACTTGCATCGGTGGCACGAGGCCGCGGTCGGGCAGGAGGTTCCTTTGAAGCAAACGGATGAAAGCTTTAACGGGGCGAGAGTTTGAAAAAGCGGTCCCGGCATCGAGACTCAGTGTAACTTTTTACATGAATACCGGCCGAGTAGACGGTTTTGAAGGGTTGTTACACTTAGGGGCGTAACGAGGTTAGATAGCGCCCGGGGCAAGAAGCAACTTTGGCGTCTCCATGTTCGAACCTGAGGTTTTTCGGAAGCAAATTCACTGTATTGAAGAAAGTGCTTGTGACATTGTTGGGACTTTTCGGCGCCCTCCGTAGTGATTCGGCGCCCGGGGAATTATCCCCCACTTCGTAACGCCCCTGGTTACACGTTAAATCAGTCTTTGCCGGTGACCGGTTCAGTTGAATTGTGCAAAGGAACTTTTTATATTTTATTTCCAGCATTTTTGTCGACAAGTTCAGAGACTCCCGATTAACAATGACGTCAAACATGCGCGCGTTGATACAATTTCGGCGAAACTTTCAGGAAAGCGTTGAAAGAAAACTGTTGCAGACTTCTGGGTGTGACTTTTGTCGGAACACACGGAAGGTTTGGTTTCAAGCCACCGGAAGTCGCACGGGCAGCGACGCACTTCCGGTAATTTCCGACTCGTTGTGCCGCAAAAATGTTCCTTTACGCGAAAATCATAAAAAGTTGAACGCAGCTTTGTTGATAGGAACCGAATTTCGATCTTTTCAGGATTACCTTTCATACTTGGCACAACAAACACGCAAAATTATTTTCGCTCTAGAGCGCAAAGCTCATAACGGTTTTCCTGCTACTAATTCGTGTTTTTTATATTTTTGTTCATGAGGGTTCCATGACAAACGCGAAAGTATATCAGGGGTTCCACAATGACAGAAAGGTTGAAAAGCACTGCTCTAGAGCGCAAAACTCGCAACGGTTCATTCGAGAAAGGCATTTCTTTTAAAGTAATGGTATTACAGAGGCAAGACAGACAAACCTTTGGAAGAGGTCGGTTTGCTGGAAGTTCTGCGGCAGCGGGGGAGGAAACGCCAGCGAGCCGAGCGAACCAAGATCTGCGACAAGAAGACAAACATTACGTGTTACTTTGGTCTGCTGGGCCGAAGTTAGGAGCCTGCAACTGAATCAGCAGTAAGCTCGTAACTGGTTTGCAAGTAAGAAACCCCGCCCGCGGCGCGACACCTTTTGAATCGCCCCAGGCCCGTAGCCACGGGGGGCATTCGGGGGCAATACCCCCCCAAAATTTTGTTGCGCCCAGAAATTTTTTTGTTAAAAAATATAATAAAAACAAAAATCTTGCCCCCAAAACGTAAAACCTGGCTACGGGCTTGAAATGCCCAGGTCGCAGTTGGTGATGAGATGACGTCAAGGTCTCNCAGAAGGAAAACAAACGACAGGTTTGGCGATGAATGGAATCGTAACAGTTAACGTCCGTGAATTTCCAGGACAGTGACCGAGATAATGGCGACGAGTTTTAAAGAATACAGGAAGCAAAGGGCAGTGATGGCTGAAGAGCACGAAATACAAATCGATGCAATGGCGTTGAAAAAATGCCGGTGACCAAGTAAGTGTTGTATTTGACCATGTTGTTGAAAAAAAAGCAAGTCAAAAAATCAGACTTTTAAATTCCCGACAATGAAGTTACTGTTTTTTACTTTTTCTTAAATAAATTCTAGGGGCTGACGTCAGAAACCTGGGAAGTATTTTTTCAGGGCGAAAAGCTTATGGCCCCACCTCAATGTCTTACCGTATGCCTATAAATATTAAAACAACTTTCACATTTGTTGTTTAAGAAAAAGGGTGTGCTTGTGACTGGTTAATTCAGGCAAGATGTCTATTTATCTCCACAACGCACGCTCCTTGCTGATCCAACCCAACAGGCCTCGTTGGCTACGAGTTTGACAAACTACGTAAATCAGAATGGTGACGTAACGGAACCCTCCTTTTACAAAGAGAACAAAGAACCTTTATCAAAGCCCCTTCGCACACTCACGTGTCGCACCAAAACGCAACAGGATGTTGTTTGTATTTGACTGGGATTAACAGCAAACGACAACATTCTGCCTGTGCTTAAAACATGCAGCCGAGACGTTTCCGCATTTAAGCACATTTCTTATTCGCTCGAAAACGTCAAAGTGCTCTCTCGCGCCACCTGGCGGCGCGAAATTAACACTTCTCAGTCTGTTATTATTCAAATCGCGGCAACTCACCGGGGTTGGCAGCTTGGGACGGCATGCCCAGGGCTTGCTGGACCGGACTGGCCACTTTGTGTTCGTCGCCCAACAGCATTCCAGAACCACTGACCTGCGTCACAATTAGAACGACTTTCGTCAAGCTATAACGTCATTCTGGGTTTCAACAATTGAAAAGTGGGAGGTGCGCAAAACAGTTGTTTACGTGTCGCAAGTTGAAACGCACTGACTTAGATTGAAAGCTTCATATCGGAGTTGCTCTTTTCGCGACAACCTTGAGCGCAAACCTATACCAGGATTCTCATTCAAATAGGTTTCGAGAAACTTTCGTTTTGTTCCGAGGGAACCAGGGTCCGCGGTTCCAAGAGAAGCCTCTTTTGTCCTGAGATGGTCAATACTTGCGTAGAAACGTGTCGTGGCGAGAGACGTCCTTTTGTTGTCCAACTAACCAACTCGATAAATTTGAAAGATGCCGCGCACGCACGCGGCGGATCTTTCCTGATCTAAACAACGTAGCATTTTATGAATGATTCGCATTTTCGACGGAGCATGATGTCACATAAACGGCCCACCACCCGCCACCACCTGTCGCTCTGACCCAGCCCGGGTTTTGTTTGGCATCTTGACCTTTTCGCAACACAACGTACGTCATCGCGCCACAAACGGTCAACTCCTACTTTCTGTCAAGCTTTGTCAACATAGGTTTGGCGATTGCCCGAAATGACAGTACGCTGCATTTAACCCTTTCTTCATAATGCCATCGCGTCCTCTTCCACATTACATAACGGCAACGCCCTTTAAACCTCTTTGAAGGACCGTGCAACCCTAGCATTTTGTGCCCCCCTAACATTTCTGTCATCTTTTCATCTACCGAGCTGGACTTTCCTCTGGCGCACAACTTCGTTCTCACCAAAACTTTTGACTTGGATTAGCTAATAGTTAACAACTAACTACTTCCTATATCAGTGGTTCCCAACCTTCCTCTGACTATGTACCCCTTCAGTATTTCGACAGATGAGCATGCACCCCCACAATTTCTATGACAAAAAGGCTGAGCAGAATACTGTAACAAAAATCCACTGAAGTTTTAAAACAACTTTTAGATCTTTAGAACTATGAAGGTTGACAACGTTTCATTGCTAACCTTAAATGTGGGGGGTTTTTGTTCAATAAACCCCTTCAGATAGGCAAGTGTTCCATAGGGGTACATGTACGCCAGGTTGGGAACCCCTGTCCTGTATGGTTTATTGAATGTTTTAATACGGTACTTGCACTTCACTGTCACCGACTATCTCTAAACGGAGGGGCATGCCATTGTTTCTCGCCAATGCGCTTCAGCAGTAATTGTTACGTCATCAATGGCTTGGTGTTGTCTTACATAAACTGGAAGCCGCCAGGCAATTTTTTCATTTACGCTCAAAAATATGAACAAGGCAAGAATAATGTCTCAGATCTAATTCACCCCTTGAAAAGCCCCAATCAAACCACTGAGGGTACATGTACCCCATTTTGGGAACCCCTGTAAAATAATTGAAAACATATTTTTAATATAAACTAGGCTATTAGTTATTAAAGCAAAACTGAAAAATCCAATTTTAAACTCTGCTTTGACTTCCAAAGCTCCCTTTAACTTGTTTGCAAGACTAGCTTTATTCAAATTCTGGCCTCGAACTCAATCCACGCATGAATGGGCTTTCAACTATGATGTTTGCTGTCAAAGCAAGGAATTCCCTACACACGAAGTTGCATTAAACTAACACGAGATGTTACGCACTTGGTCGGGATTTGGCATGGGGGGGAGGAGAGGCGGTTGCTGTGGCAACAGTTGAGGCATTGTCGGAGGAGGATGATGGTTGATCAGGTTCTGCGAGAGGAGCGCTTGCTGATAAGCCACGGCGGCTGCAAACGAATAAAAGCGATTTTTAAGATTGGTCGGGCGCAGCGCCGGACATCAATTAGCTGCAGCAGTTTTCTGAAAATCAGACTCTATTTCAAAATTACTGACAAAAAACATGCAATTGGGCAGATTCTTCGCGGGAGCGCTTTCACGTTGTTACAACGTCGCTTCCACGTCGCATTGAGACCGCGTCACTGCTGACACTATAACCAGATCTGCAATGCGTCATTTAAAAATGAAGCATGAAGACCGACCGACGACCTGAGAATGCACGAAACAAAATACCCAGTCCTGCAGTTTTTACGAATACGCAAAACTTTGCTGGCACGTCATCACTGGGCCTCAGATCCTTCAGGGTTGACGCAAGCAGTGTGGGAGGCAATCCACCGAACAAAGCGTGTATAGCACTGGGGCAAGACACCCTACAATCAGGAGGGGGTGATCGCTGGATTTCGCCGAAAAATGTTGCGTAGACGCTGTTGTGCTTGAGAAGCGAGTCTGGCCGAGCAAGATGTGAAAATCAAGCGTAGACGTCAGCAGTTGTTTCCGGCAAGTCGTTCACAATGAAATGGACCGGAGAGTATTTGGTGCAACGACAAATTAGCGAAGTTCGCTACAAGCGCGTTCACTACTCTCTTCTTGCACCGGCAAGATATCTTTTTAAGTTTTCTTTTTTCAAAAACGCAAGAAAATACAACATCTGCGCACTTCAGATTTTTCGATTTCAAGGGATTTAGTCAAGTTTACTTAATGACATAAAAGTTTGCTGACTGAAAAAAACAAACAAAAAAAACGTTTGCAGGTAAAAAAAAATTAAGCAAACGTACATCGATCATGCAGCGCACAACTAACCCGAACCTTATGCGCAACCAACCAACCAAAAATTAAAAAAAATCGTATTGGTCGGTGTTGAAACTGAGGATCCTAGATTGCGGCGTACATTCCTATGGCGCTGTACCGTTGGACGACCGTCTCCACAAGCAAGACCCGACGGTGGAAGCGGAAGAGTTGGAAAACACTATCGGCAATCGAAGACGACTTGACACGTGCTACGTCATCGCCAGACGGTTCCAACGAACAAGCACAAGGTCAAATACCGGTCACCAGCGCAACCTAAGTAATGGCTGCGCTGAGGACAGCACCGTGACAAGGAAAAGCGAACCATTGATCGAGTCCACCGCCGCGTCACACATAAAGGACAAATCAAGCGACTCTGTCTCGAAACTCCTGTCGTCACAAGACCGGAAAGTGCAAACAAACTCTCGTGCCTTGCATAATTAAATTCTAGGATCTCGCGCACTCAGGAAAAGCATAATAATCAAGTTGTATCGCTTTGCAGCGGAAAAACCAATCATCAATTGGTGGCGTTCTTCCAGCAACCGGCTAAATCGTCAGAACATCGACAGCTCATCCAAAAAACATAATAAAATCCCATCGAAAGGCGAAGCTTACCTTCATACCAGTGCTGCAGCTGTAATGAATGGATGTCGCTTGGCGCCAGACTGTCCGGTTTGGGGAGGTCGTTCATGCGACTGGCGAAGTCACCAGCTGCTAAAATGTATTCGAACGACAGTGACTGAATGGCGTTGCTTTAAGCGGCGGAATACTCGCGCGAAAAACGAGACGGGTGGACATCTACGGTCCATTGTTTGGCCTCCTCCCAGACGAGAAAGCTCGCGTCACAAATAAGCCTCCTGTTGCGTAAAAACTTGCGGGCGGGACGATTGCCCGTTAATTGAACGACAGCTTTCCAGTTAATGCACGCGAATGGATTTTATGCACCAACGAGTTTGAGTTTCGACGAAGTGACCCTGGTTCGAGCAACGCATTCAACAAAAGTTAAATCTGTGCCTCGGAAATGAGGGTTTTGGATGCTTTCTGACGAGAGCTGGTTTGCTTTCAAAAAACAAAAAAATTGTTGCGCTTTTTCGCCGCGTTAACGGAATAAATTCGACTGCTTGAGAAAAATCTTTTTTCAGATTGGAATTTTCGCGCTGGGACAAAAAAACAACATCATGCTCAAGCGCACGTCATAGTAGCGAGCACGCTGGGGAGGGAGGCGAAAACAACGCTGTCGAAATGATTTTTACAAAATCATCCGCCTTCGTTTGGTGATAGATGCACGAGATCCCAACACAGATTAAATAACGTGCCGCGATTTCACACAGTGGGGAGGGGGAACCGGACAATTGCCCTCCCCCCCCAGAAATTTTCAAAAGCATGTTTAGTTGTTAAATGCAGTAACAAGTTACAATATCATTTTGCCCCCCCCCCAATATGCCAGCTGGTTGTAACCCTGGAGGGGGCAACCGACATGATCTAACAGGGGGTATGTCGCGAACGTGGCGTCGGGCGCGTAGTCGGTGACGTCAACGGCAGAGAAACAATACCAACCGGCGTTATATGGCACAGATGTGGGGGGCTTTGACACGTACGGCGACGCCAGTCGATCGATCGCTTGTGTGCGCTCGAACGGGGCGCGGATTGGCGCGCTCGACGCTTGGCTGTGGTTGACCGGGGCCCCGTCGTTTGGCCTCAGCTCGTGCGCGCGCAGGACGTGGTCCAAGGTCTGGTGGGAGACGACGCTGGCATCTGTGCGCAAATGGCCAAAGTTTGTCGTTTTTTGTCTTGAAGCGTTTCGTGCAGTGCGGACCACATCAGAAAAGACGGTTAGTGCGACAAAACACGGGGTTAGGATGAAACGCGCGCAGAAATATTGTTCGTGGATGAAAATATTGATAAGTGTACAAACAACTTGATAAAGCGCAATGCTCCACTTTTGCAAAACTGCAATTCGAGCGATGTATATTCAAGATGTATTATCGACACTCGCGTCCTTTTCATTATATACGCTTGGTACCTTTCGGGTGGAGGGTGCGCCACTAGTGGGGGTAGTCACCGGCAACGCTGATCTTTAGCAAGATTTTTGCAATTACTTTTAGAATAAGCATTTCTAACAACAAGTTCTGTTCGAGATCACATAATCTCTGGTCCCGTCTTGCATCATCGAGGGTTTATCCGCGGAGATATACTGTGGGGTAAAGCCGGCGACGGGTCTTTACTCAGTTGGCCAGGTCGGGCCCATCATGAGGTCAAAGTTTTAACAGGGTTATTAAAATCGTGCATGGGAACGTGGCGCCTGCTTCGGTGTTGCTACAGCGCTTCGAGTAGTTAGGCAGGTTTCAGTAACCCAATAAAAAACACGACAGAACATGACAGTATTTTCACAAGTGCTAAAATGTAGTTTTTCATAAAGCGCATGCGCGAGCGTAAACCAGTTTTCTTTCTCATGTAGGCGGAGTTCGACCGCATTTACTGGTAACACAGTCATCGTGTGCGACAACACAGCCAATGTGTGCAGCAACACAGCCAATGTGTGCAGCAGCACAATTCTTCACTGTAGCCGATCACAGGAGTAGCACTGAAGTTCAGATAAAAATGAGTTTTGGTAAAAAAAAAAAGATAATAAAATGTAAAAATCAGCACCACGTGATAGAAGCGAAACGCGATTCGCCCTGTTCGCAACGCAGTGCTCACCATTCGAAATCGGTTCCCGGTTCTCGGGTTCATTTCGTTTCCACTCCGGCGGAAGAGAGGGGGGGACCCGCGGTTCGTTGTTGTACGTTCTGGAAAAATCGTTCGGCGAATCAGCGGCTCGTTGCCGTAGCGACGAGTACCTGTGTGGCTGGTGAGCCTGGGAAGCAAAAAATGGCGTCGGTCGAACATGAGAATAGTCTTAGGTGCCTTGAGTGGGAAGCGAATGTTGGCTGGAGTGGGGAGTTGGGGTGTTATTGTTAAGTTTCTTGGAAAGTGTCCCTCGGACAGATGGATTGGCTAATTTAAATTTGTTTTAACCAAATACAAAAAAACACGAAGCAGCAAGTCGACCGCGTCGAGGTCATCACAAGTTTGGCAATTCGTTTCTTGTTGGAAAGGTGTGCGGAATTATGTTCGAAGATGTGCGAAACTTTGTCCGAAGATATGCGAAACTATGTCCAAAAATGTGTGAAACTACATCCGAAGATGTGCAAAACTTTGTCCGAAGATATGCGAAACTATGTCCAAACATGTGCGAAACTACATCCGAAGATAAGTAAGCTTTGCTTGCAATTTTCAAGACTGAGGATGCGTAATTCTACGTGAAATCGATTCCTTGCTTACACCCATCGTGGAAAGTACATACGTCCGAAGATGTGCGAAACTTTGTCCGAAGATATGCGAAACTATGTCCAAAAATGTGCGAAACTACATCCGAAGATGTGCGGAACTATGTCCGAAGAGATGCGAAACTATGTCCAAAAATATGCGAAACTACATCCGAAGACGTACGAAACTTTGTCCGAAGATATGCGAAACTATGTCCAAAAATGTGCGAAACTACATCCGAAGATATGCCACATTATCCAGATCTTAATCTAAGATATCGCCTATATCTAATCCGAGCGCAGTCGGACAAGAAACACATCGATAGAAACAATCAAGAACACCACTTACTTCGCGCGTTCGGGAAATTGAGATATTTTTTAGCTTTTCGGAAAGTTCCTCGTTTCCTTTGCCATGCCTGCAAAAAACAGTTTTACACAAAGTAAGAAAAACAAACAAAAAACTCTGGATGTTGTTTGTTATGAACCTTGAGGACGAGGCGAATCTAACAGCTCTGAATAAAGTTTCATTATCATAATAATGATGATAATTGCCAAAGTGATCCAGGGCTGCTCGGAAGCAGCAGATACTCGGCACACAAAGCAGAAATTGTCGTAGCTGCGGAAGTCACTGAAGAAATACACACAGTAGGGCTTCCTTAGCTTCAATTTAACGCTACTGCAACCATTACACAAGAGTAAGCCACAGGGAGCGGTGTTTGGTCCGCAGTCCTAGACACGAGCTGCGGTTGAGGTTTGTGACTCAACTTGTCGGAGGCAACCTGCGCTGTAGTTACGTTTGATGAAGCGGCTCTGCACTTTTCGCAACCTAATTCATTTGTACCGGGCCGTGTACCTCTGTCGGGAGTAGGCCTTCTCTCGAGGCTGGACGGGCGCTTTCCTGGGCCGCTCGGCGCTCGTTGGTTCCGCCTTGCGACCAGATGAGGACGGTTTCGGTGACGCGCGTTCTACGCGTTCGCCGGCGCGCCGGTCGTTTGAAGGTTCCGACTGGAAATCAAATGAAAATATTCAGTGCTCCCCGAAAAAGAAACTGGTGCAAGAATTTTTTTTTTACTACGAACAAGGAATATGAAGGAAGAACGCACAGAGCACGAAACTGCTGGAACACGAGAGACTTGCTTTGATGCAACTTGTAGATCTGACAGGTCAACCAGCCACACATTCCGCCATTAATTACGGTGAATCGTGCGTAAATACTTTCCGAAGCTCACAAGCAACACTGTCTCGAGCAGTGTTGCTCAACCGGGATCCTGTGGCTCTCCAAGTAGGCCACAGGGCGTTTTTTGGGGGACCACGAGCAGATCTCTGTTCGTGGCCTTGTTTTTTAACATCATTTTTTAAATGTCCGGTTTTTTTCTGGTGGATCAGGAGGCGATGGGTGTGTCAGGAAGGGGACTACGAACCATGAAAAGTTGAGAAACACTGACTAGAGGGTAAAGGGATGATATGCTAAGTGTCCATGTTAAACATGGCAACGAAAAACGTCGCACAAGCTTTTATCGCCATGTTTCATCAAAGCGAACGGAGGAGGAGATTACCGGTTTCGTTTTCTCTGACGAAGCTTTGACTGGCGGACTCGCCGCTTTCGACGACGCGGCGTCGTTACGCCGCGAGGGCCTCTCTTCGTCCCGATCGTCTGCGGGGAAGAAAACAGCGAAATTGAGGCAACGCAACCAATCGTATCGAGTAACGCAACCAAGCGTGTCGAGCAATGCAACCAAGCGTGTCGAGCAGTCTGATTGGCTGACGACAAAGCGGCGAGATGAGTGCAGCGGAATTCCAAATGCAACGTTGGAAAAGGAAAATATTGACCGAACACACTTCGCCAAAACCATATTTGTCTGGTTTCATCATCAAACACAATTTTAACTGCGAGGTCTCAATGCAAAGAAGTCATGCGCAAATAGTGACGCAACGAATGTACTTGTTTAAAATACAGTCCACACCAACACTATCTATGAGTGACAGTTTCTGAGCTGCTCTTCATTCTAACAACGCTACGTTGCGTGAATGTTACGCCTTTACAAACGAAGTACCAGGACAGTCGAGGTCTCAGCCAGGGAAGTAACGGGGTTAAGATAGCGCCCAGGGCAAGGAACAAGTTTGGCGCCCCCAGTGTTCGAACCTAAGGTCTTTTGGGAGTAAATGTACTGTATGTAAGAACGTTGTACTTGCGACATTGTTGGGACATTTCATCGCTCCCCAGTGGTTCGGCGCCCGGGACATTGTGCCCCCCCCCCTTTCGTTACGCCCCTGATCTCCGCTACAATCTAATCGCTCGATTTCGGCGAGCTGACACAACAGCCTCGGCACTTACGATTCTTCTGCTGTATTTTCTCCTGGCGTGGGGTAGTTGCGTAGCGCTTGGTCGATCGGAAGTCTTGCGTTCGTATCGGCGCTTCCCTCCCGCGGTTGTTATGGTAACGCTGGGTCTGATGCGGCCTTGGCCGATCGTGCTGAAATATCGACGCAAGTCAAGAATCAGGTTAAAACGCGCAACGCGCGCTGTTCAGCGACAGCGTTTGATAAGCTGGTAATCCGCACAGTTTCAGTTGATAGAGGTGCCCTTCATAAAGGACCGTCGCATATACCTCAAGAATAGACTAAGTTTATCAGGCAGCTAGGACCAGGGCCGGCCCTAGCGGATGCGGGGCCCAATGCAAGACCTGGGCGCGGGGCCCCTCTGAGCAGTGATTTTACGACGTCATCGTGTTCGGTCAACCGTGTTGCGATCGTGGCAGAGCGCAAATATGCAGTACAGCACTAACACGAGACTTGAGCACGTTTGCTAACGTTCGAGAGGAAATTTGCTAGTTCAGACGAGCGCGTTCTTTGTTAACAATGGAATTTATATGCCGTTTCTACTGACTTCTCAAGCGCAAGGTGCATCTGGCAAAAATGAACTATCTACCCAAACACTATGGCGCGGGGCCCAATGCAGCTGCATCGGTTGCATCGGCTTATGGCCGGCCCTGGCTAGGACTGTTAATTGGTAAAATCGCTCTTGTAGTCTAGACCTGCTTTTTTTTCGGTCATAGATCCAATTTTTTTAAATGACCGAAAAATCCAAGTCACTTCGGTCATGCTGCAATGTTCGAAAAGGTATAGGCAGGTGA
>JGI24159J19872_10007656_pt1 | contig 14146 bp, 10 predicted proteins | sample Ectturendosymbi4_FD_19872 | JGI IMG/M metagenome (IMG submission 19872) | reverse complement strand
GAAGCCATTTTGTCAATGATGAAAAAATAATATTTTAACTAAAAATTTGTGATTTGGTGGAATGCAACTTTTCCCGAAACAATCACATGACGTAAGAAGTCCGGCCCTCGAACAAGTGTGTAATAGTGTATGTTGCCCTCGGACAAAAAAGTTTGGAGACCCTGGTTCAGACAATTCGGAGGAAACGGTGAATACGTCAGACCTCGCGTAGACATGCACCTTGTCTGTGCCTTTGATTTTGTGATTTTGCATTCGCTCCAATCGACTCGATGGCGGCATCTTCAGGCCGCCGTACTTTTTCCAGTACAGCCAGCAGGAGGCGCACAACCGACAGCCCATGTTGGGAGGACCCCAGGTGTACCACTGGAAAGAGTTGGTGCCTGAAAATCAAGGTCAAAACGTCTCCTAACACAGCGCCTTGAAAAGCGCACCAACAACTGCACACACAGAAAGACGGGCGTTGAATTCTTGTCATCACTTACCAAGTAAAAGGTTTAATCCATAAACATCGAAAACGCATGCATGTTAATTTTTAATTTCAAAAAACAGAAAAGCATACGCAACAACACGCTTACAGAAGCATCCTTCGCAGGCCTTCCCGACCCCGTCGCCGTTCACCATTTTGATTTGATTCGGGTTCGGCTTGTTGCTGCAACGAAACAAACGATCACCTTGTCTCGCACCATTGTTTACAACAAACACGAACGACGTCACGCTACCCTACCTACTATACTCAAATGTCGCGTAACAATTTGACAGCCACATTGCAAGCATGCGCGGCTAGTGTTACGGTAATAAGAAAGAAGAAAACAAAGCAGTTTCGAAACGAGGTACGTACTAGTTCGGTATGTAGACTTGCTTTAGCTTGCCTTCCGATTCAGCCGCTTTCAGGCGCTTTTGCTGAACGTACCGATCTGACGTTTTCCACATGTAGTAATACTCGACGATACTTGCAAGGGTCTTCCATGGCAACTGCAGAATATGTCACAAACATCAACTGTTGCGCATCTGCCACGCTGTTGATTTTGAGAGACGCACTTTTGTCACATCCAGGAGTGTAGTGGGGTGGGAACGCCGTGTCTCTTTTTGGACTAGATTACAATAAAACATGGCTGTGATCTCATAGATGTGCTGGCGACACACAGATTCGCACTGCTAGTCAAAAGTCTACAGTGAAACACGAAGATCCAGTGGAGAAGTTCTTGTAGGCAAATGTTCACTTTATTCAAACTGTTTGGGTAGTCTTCCTTTATATTTGGTTTGGGAACGGCGTTTCCATGGCATGGCAGCTAGCACCCCGTTAAAACCAGCGGTTCTCGGTTTTTCTGGAACACGGCACCTTTGTCACCTGACTTGCGAAGGTTGGTGTCACTCTCGTGAGATTTCCCAAGGTCTTAATGAGTTTCCGTTGCAGGATGGGAATCATGGCCGTAGATGACAAAAATAACTCCCGTTTTTAGTCAACCCACAGGGGTCTGCCACTGGTTTATCAATGGCTCATCGGTGTTGGTAACTTCTGACCGTTGTCAACATAAAACACGTAACAGAGCGAGCCCTTCTAACAAGCCTGGCCGATGGTAGTGCTTGTATCACCATTGAAAATAAAATTAATCAATCCAAAACATTCGTGTCCTCCATTGAACTTTAACAAATTCACTTCACACTTTACGGCAACCGCCTCTCTTACTAAACGCCGATCTCTTTCATAAAGCATACACGCGGATTAACCATTCTTTTTGCTACGATTGTTTTAGATCTGAAAAAAAATGCCAGTTTCGGCCTCATCACTACAACTATTTAGATGAATGTTATGACACGCACGCAAAGCACACATAAACAAATCGACAATCGGTACGTTTTGGACCAAGATATCGCGTCTCTTGTTTCCATTTCGGGTGTGTTCAAACGTGTGAAATTCGTAACTAGCGCGTGCACGCTACTTTTAACCAACACATGCCTACACAGCACCTCTTCTCCAGAGAATGAGAGCCTTCTGGCAATCGCCTCATAAGCATATTCACATCGATTGGAACAACCGTTACTTGTTACAATAGAAGCCGACCGAACAATTTCAAAGCCACATCGTGGCGGTAACCCTGGTCTTTTATACCCTTCTCCTGCCTGAACAGGAAGTTAAAAAACAAATCTATGTTGTGCTGTGCAGGACTTTGCCCCATTGAGCTTGCGACGGACGTCAGTGTCGTCAGCGAATGACGCAACTCTTCCATTTATTTTAATCACTACAGTGCGCTGTTCATTCTCTATATCTTTCTGTTATCCCCTCATTGAACAAGAGCCTGCGAATCGTCGATACATCAAATGCTACCGCAGGTTAAGGAAACGTACAAAGTCTTGCTGTATGTCCAGGAAGTCCTTGCCATATTTTTCTAGAGCTTCTTCAAACAAGTTCGCTTCGGACGACGACCAGTCTTCCATTTCGTCTTTACATAAAAACGGTCCACCTTTCGGCACCAGCGACGCGACGGCTTCAGACAAGTTGTACTTGCTCTTGTGGAGACAATCCATTGCGTGAAACTGAAATCGAAAACACGGTGTTGGGACCAGCGGCAGATATAGGGTCAGAACTCCTAGAGGAGGTACCTGTCTCACTCACTCCTAACTCTTTTGTAAAATTTCAATGTAGTTTTGTGTTTAAGAATATATGCGGGTTTTCTTGCCAATTCTGCTTCATGGCAATGCTTGACAATCATTCAGGTTTGAGGAATTAACATTAATGTTTTGCATGGTACAACTCTACAATAGTTTAGTATTGTGCACACAGTAGGATGCTTAAATAAATGAAACAATTTCAAACAAAAAAGACATACCCAAGGTACAAGTCTAATTCTGATACGTACACGCTCATTTACACTGGAAAGCATAAAAACGGTCATTTGGGCATGACATGAATTTGCAGTGTGTGCGACAAATAATGTTTTTTGCCTGTTTGTGACACAAATGGAGGGCTTTGTCATGTCAGAATATAACAATCTGATTGCTCAAAGGTTCATAATATTGTTAATGATGGGCAGAAAATATTTGTCACGCTTTGAAGTGGTATTCTGTGATTAACAGCACTTCCAAGTATAGGTTATTATTCCTGTATATGTGAGTAGGTTCATACAGTAGGATATGCAATATACAAATCTTGGGAGGTAAGCCTTTTCGCATGGCGATTGAGTGAGCTTGTGGGTTCACTTTCCAGGTCAATTAACACGATGTCGGCAGATTCACCAAACGCTCGAGTGAGCTTGTGAAGGTTAACACAACAGAACCCTCGTAGTTGCATGGCAGGCAAGTAAACTGCTTGGGGGTGTCTTGCAGAGGTGAGCATGGGACTGGACTTGGATTGGAATGAATCCGGACTGTAACAAATTTTTTAAGATTTGGATTGGATCGGTTTTGGACTAGTCAACGAAAAGGTTTTACGGCATTTCTGTTGTTAAAAAGCTGTATTTTGTTAATCTTTTGTACTACATTTGGGCCTGAACTTCAAATTTTAAACAACATTGGGACTATGAACTGTTGGGCTTGAATTTAGTTTTAAATTTTCAGAATCGTACAATACGACAGTTATCTCTGGTTTGTTGACGTTGATGCTTTTCAGTCACTTCAACATCCTTTATTAATTGGATAATGCAAGAATGAATCTAAATCATGTACGCGGAATTAAACGACATGGCGACACTTTTAAAGTAAATTTTGCAATCAAATTGCAGGAACAGCAATAGACAGTTGTGTGAGCTGTACTAGGTTAGGCCGTCATATCTGTTTATGGCCTGTCATGGTAGGCTATTGTAGTCAAGCGAATCTACGGACGCACTGTAGCGCTTTATTTAGTTTCTGAACATTTTGGAGGATGGATTGCGGATTCGCATTTAATTTTAATCCAATGAATTTGCGCATCTCGATTTCATTTAAGAACATCTTCAGCTACGCTAACTTGGCATTGCATTGTTAAGTCAAACAGCGACAAGTTGATCTTCCCGGGCGCTGAGCAGGGCTGAAAGAAATTGGAGGTTCCCAGCTTAGTATTTTACAGTTAAAGCGTAACACTTCGAGCTCACACTTGTTCGCACGGTGATGTGAAAAGGCCTATTGTAAGCATCACTGTACAAGCCGCCTGCGTTTATTGTTGTGTGTTCGCCTTTTCCCCTTACCAATCCATTGCCTCATTAAGCAGTAACACCGCGCAAATCAGCAACGACCACGTCCCACCGACAGAAAAGCGAGTGCAACGCAAGGACTTACAGTAGTTATATCCCGCGAGGCGGCGGCGGCGCTCATGTGAAGGGCTGGTTGCCGCATCGAGCTGTTGCAGTCCAAGGCGCGAGCAAAGGTGCCCACTGACCTGCACAAAAAAGTTCAACGCGATAACATGTATTCAAGCATTTGCAATAGATTTCCAGTTGCCGTTCGCCTAAATTGTCCACCTCTCCGCGTTTAAGGTTTAGTCTCGTCAGTCTCGTGGAATAGGCCTTAGTCTGGCCAAGACCATTGGTAAACCAGTTTTTCCGAGTCAATTAACTCTAACTCTGCCGGTCTAAGCTTGTTTGCCGCTAGTTAGCATGTTAGTGCCACCAATGATAGCCACGAAATCAAGTCGCCTGTCAGTTTCTGATCGACACATATCGCAAACATCTAATGGATGTGGTCGAATCCTCTTCTTGCGGCCATTGTTTGATGATAATGTTCGACTTACTTCCTTGCGTCCTTTCTATAATTCAATGGCGGGTTTGTTTCACAATCTCAATCAAACTAAGCACAAAGCTTTACAGTAAAACGAAGATGGATACAGTATGAATCGGTCAAGCAAAAATAACGAAATGGTTAACAACAGCTCTATTTCATTTTTCTTACAAAATTTTGTGTTTCATTAAATCATTTGAATAAACTAGAAGAAAAAATCCAATTTGACATCATTGTCTCAAAGTACACTCGACGAGAGAGTCCGTTGGAAGAAACTTTCTTTACGTCGGAATTGCCGCAAAACTATTTAAATAAAACAGCTGATAATGCCTGCCAGTAGATGGAGATACACTTGCTGCAACATCTACAGTAGGGGTCATCAACATGGTGCTTGTGGGCACCAGATCGCCCGCGAACCTGTTTTGAAAATAGCATTAAGACGATAAGTATCTTCATAGAGATTAATATCATTTATAATAACATTAGAGAAAATATTTATTTCAGAATTGTGTATCAAATTAGTAGCCCTTAGCGTTAATCGGTACCCAAGAAGTAGCCCGCAGTTTGACAAAGGTTGGTGACCCTTGCCAATTCCTTGCAACACAAGGAAGGGCTCATTCAAAAGATGGCAGTTGCTGCGAAATCCAACAACTACTGGCTTTATCACTTAACCTACAAAAATCAAAAACGTCTACAGTGATCTCTTGCAGAGGCGGTAATCACTTAATTTACCCTTAGTTGGGTTTTTACAATGGCTGTTTAACTTCAACTCTATCTGCAACGCGGCTTGTCCTCTTAGAATTAATTACCTACTGAAAGCCTGCTTCGATTCAGCTGGTTGAGCGTTTTAATTCTATGAGCGTTTTAATTCTAAGTCGTAAAGGTGCTGGTGAAGCAAACATATCAAGTAAGAAACAAACCATTAGAAACACAAGAAGCTGCAATACAATAGACACCGTTCAAGTAGCTAGTCCCCGCAAAGGCGATGTGTTGTAGTCGAATCTATCAGTTACCTTTTAGGAAATCGATTTCACGTAGCACTACGCATTCGCAGTCTGGAAATCTGCAAGCACCATTTAATTAAACCTACATTGGTGGCAGCATATTTCCGGTTTAATAAGCCTGCAGCAAAAACAACGAGCCTGGATGGTAAACACGCCATCAATCATTTACTGTTATCTTGTCTAGATCTGTTCACTCTTCACTGTGCAATGTAGAATAGAACACACTTCTCGGCTGCTGAACTTCTAAACAGACGGTTCCACGCTTTTTTCAGCGCGACCCAAATCTGAGTTGGTGAACATCTCGCGACCGAAGCCACAAACAGCGTATGAAAAAAATGATGGCTGCATAGATGATTTATGACAGTAAGTTGCTAAGTTCGTTTTCAATGTCTGGAATCTCCTTTTATTCCAAGTACCTACGCTACCTACAGATAAGCAGTGGTAACGTTGAAAATATTCAACTCCTGCTTGGATCGCCTCGGCGCGACCCATTTTTGACCCTTTGCTTGGGTGGCGACCCAAACTTTGGGAACCACTATTCTAACCCAACAACGTGGAAGAGCTAAATGACTGAGGAAATGAGGCAAAGCCGCGCGGAATAGTGATTAAGTGCCTTTGTTCGTTCACAGATACAATATACATAGAAGAATCGAATACGGATTTATGAACCAAGCGAGTCAGAACCTGTTTGTTAGGCAGGAATTTTGTAATGTTTTTTAAATTGAAAATTCGGTCCCAGTACGAATTTGATTTAATAGACGCTAAGCGGCTTCCTACTGTAATTCAACTGGAAATGAAAATTAGAACATTCTGCACTGCGAAATGACTACGGCGCGCAAAATACGAACCACCCCGGATGGGACTCGAACCCACAATCCCTGGCTTAGGAGGCCAATGCCTTATCCATTAGGCCACCGGGGCTTGCGATACACTCAGTCAAATACCAGTTAATANAGGACTAGCTTCAAGTGAAGAAGTGNTGTAAGATGTGGGTAATTTAAAATGAAAATAAAACAGGATGAAAACGGCAATTTATTGNTGTCTTNTCCGTTGTCGAATTTATCACTTGTGGCTAACTTCACACGAAAGCCGGCCAGACAGTTTTACAGATGACGAACGTTACTCCTGCTTTCAAGCCTTTTTGCAAAGCAACATTATTGCAAAGCACGTGTGCATAACTGGTTAACCTCATAACAAATTCATGATTTTGAAAGCAACAAAATCAAGCTACATTTATCCAGCGCAAGTCACGACAATTAAACAAATAAATAGGTTTTTCCAGACCTAACTATCAATTTGTTATTGGTAGCTGTATTGTAAGTCACTTAGATTGCATGTCATGTCTCGCAGAATCACACAGCAGGCCTTGGTTTTCGCGGGACTTAAAGGGTTAAGGTAACTGTTCATTGCAACTACAACACTTATAATATTTCCTATTCTTAATATAAACGGTGCAGAACAAGGCGCTGGTTTGGGTTTACAAACCAAAAATACAACAGTATGTCCAGCCTTAGTAGGGAAAGCACGCTTGCTCAGCAAACTGAAAGCAAGAGAAGGCTAGCTTGAAACCACACCCAAACAGTGTGAGATGTCTGCACAAGACCCAATATTTTAAAGTCAGGGAATCAATGTCTTTCAGCTCGAACAGGTTCAGTATGGGATTTCGTGTGTTTTGTTCACAATTTTGTAAGTGCGATAAGATTTGACAGAATTCAATCAAGAAAAAGCTCTCACTTTGCCTGGTTAACGCACGCACGCACACAAGACACATCGGGACTTATTTCCAACAACGGAACTTCTTCGACTTCAAAACAATTAACTAGTGAGGCTTAAAGCGCCGTGACAGACAGTCAGTGTCAGACGCTTCCGCGGCCCTCCCGACGGGAAGTCACAACTTCGCCTTTTCAAGGTTTACGGACGGAATACTCCACGTAAAACACAACCAGCGGTTCAGTACTGTGCTCTTAGTCATTTCTTGACGTGGATCTGGCAGCAAAACTAATTATTTACCGATGCTTTCTTGTGGAAAGTTATTTGTCTTAAGGTGCTAGCACGTCCAGAATTTAAGAGGGCCCAATACTGCTCCAGGAAAGTGAAGCATTCCTGTATACGTGGAGGTAAGTGCTCTCAGAGCATTGAAATTATGCACGATGAACAGTCTATTGTTTCAACATAATTGCTTTACAGACAGTGCCAGCAGGTTGCGCAAGAAGTGGATCTGTGGTTACGGCAGTGAACCTCGTTCAACATGCATGCATAACCCTGGTCCAAGCCGTACACAAACACGCTCACGTTCAACTGCAATAACAAACTCAGCTATGACAGTTTACGTACACCAAGCGTAAGGTCAACCTTCCGACGGCCGCATACCCCGCGTCACGTGACCACAATCTTTCACGAGTAACAAATGCGCTGACAACGTCACAAGCAAGAACAGCGCACGCATGCGCGCACACACGCAAACGCGCGAGCAGAGTTGCGCGAAATCGAATTAGGACTCACGGCGGAAGAACACCAAATCTATGCTTACGTCACACCGCGGAGAAATTTCGACAATCGGTTTGCGCAATTAACTGGACAGCCAGCGCGATCTTAGCTGGATTTTAAAATAAAATGCGAAGCATTACAGGCCTGATGGGATGAGATGCATGCTTGGGACAAACCACACAAAAGCGTTCGCCACAAATACTGGGTCTATTCTCATTAAGTGCACCAAAGCAATACCGTATCACCCGAAGCAACGGTTGGAAACGGGAAGTTATCTCAACAGAGGACCGACAAGCAGCGGTGATGGGCAGAAATGAAATCGGCTATTTGATTTGCATNTGGTGAAATGGTAGACGACACGGGCACAGCCTATTTTACCATAAAATATCTCAAATTATTGTGAAAACTGATGGAAATGCACNAAAGCGCGTTTGCAAACCTGTTTGGAGCAGCATGTAGGTCGACTGTGGACTTAGTTCAGAAGCACACTAACGGGTCAAAAACACTGCAGTCGCTTGATCTGACCGAAAAAAGTCCTAAAAATGTCAGTTCCAAGTCCGGTGAGCCCATGGCTTTCAAACAACTTGATATCAACTAACTGTCAAGGTCCTGAAATATGTGCGAGAACTTGAATTTGGGAATCGCTATCCCTTAAATATATCAGAAATGCGACAGTTTGTTAGCCTAACTAACACATGGACCAACCACTAAAAGCCGGTTTTGACATTGAAGAAGTATACAACGATCATCTCCCAAAAGCGACAAACACCCATTACTCGGGGTAAAATAGCAACACTAGAAAACAGGCGACTTCCATTTGAATAGCCGGAAAAAGACGATGCGTATCGCTACAAGAAGCAATTGCTCTCACCAAATTACGGATCGAAAACTGAACCTACGTAAGTGCGAAGGGCAGTTCGAATACGCAACAGTTGACGGCCACGGACTAAGTCTCGCACACAACAGCAGAAATCACCATTTCAGGAAATCTAGCCGACAGGGTGTAACCACCACTTGCAAATAGCCGCTGGGATTTTTTCTTTTCACTCAGACGAGTTTTTCACCATCAGCACATACAACGTAAGCGACACTACGTGGAAATACAACAAACAAACTTTAGCCTGGCGGCAAGCTTCTGAGGAATCTGCCTGCTTTCTGCTGTCATTTTTCTGCCACGATTAAAACTTGCAAGCAAATCTGTTTTTCATAGTTATAGGCCACAAAGATGGCGCAAGTAAATCAGTCACAGTTGATTAACAGGGAAATTAGTTTCGCGTTTTGCAACGCATCACCAGTCCTTTAAAAACTGTAAGACAAAGCTTACATTCAAATGCTGGCACTTGAAAACAAGTAAAGCAAGAAACACGAACTTTGGTTCGTTACAATGACGGTGACAGTACTAAAATTTGCGAAGCTAAAAGGCGTGAAATAGTTGCAGCACGAAGATGGTTTCTCCTAGAGAATTAGCCCAAAATGCAGTTTTACAGGCTAATCATTCGAAGATTGCCTTTGCAACAACCATCAAGAACTCTAGGTTTGCTGTAAGCTTTTGAGGAATCAGCGAACCGGGACCTGCTTTCATCCTTGTGCGATGATTCAAACATACACGACTGCAGATGCGTAGTGTTACGTGAAATCGATTTTCCATTAAAAAAATTGCTGATGGATTCAAACCCCTCACCTTGGTGGAGACTAGTTATTTGCAACAACCATTCAGACACAGCATAATGCGTGCACCTCATCGAGAGAACATATTCGGCCGATTCTGCGTGCAACCTCAGCTATTTTATTCACTTAGTGTCTGTTTTGGATGCACGCTGCGCTACGTCGTTGTCCAAGGTAACGCATCATGGGACGGACGTTTCAAAGTCACCTCTCCAACAAGAGCCGTGGGAAGAAGCTTCATGCATCGTAATATCAAAGCAAACATGCAGCTTCATCAACTGTGTGTCTCGTTCATCACGATCCAGTCAATAAACTACCACGATCTGTTGATTATATACATACCTGGAAATTATTAAAAATTGATCTATTTGTCCATCAGACATAGGATTTTCAGGATTCCATACAAGTTCTTCTAGTTTACTGGAATCTCTTTCTTCTTTTTCTGGAAAAATCGCACAGGCATTATTCACCGGTATGTGAAAAGTTAACAGAATCAAGCGACGACCATGTACAAGCTAAAGTTTCATTAAAATCAAACAAAGCGCACGGCTACCATCTACAACCGCTAGAGTCCTGCGCTGGGCGGGTTAACCCGCGCGGGTTGCAGGTACCCGTATTTGCGGGGCGGATGCGGGAACCCGCAGAGATATGCGTGCGGGGCGGGATAAATAAATTATTTGTGCGGGTAACTGAATATTGACTCAATGCATGTGAAAGTGACATGAGCAGAAAAGAAGGTTTCACTTTCTTATAGATTTTTTTAACACTTTCGTTGGTTTGGAATTGAACCACTGGATATATTGCCACTAGCGATGAAACACGTTGTATGAGTTTTTGCTGCTTTTTCGTGACAGCAGGTTTGGGACGGAAACAATGCGGGGCGGGAGCGAGAAAGATTTTTCAAATTCCGGCGGGTGCGGGGCGGGAGCGGACAAAAAATTTCAACCCGCGCAGGACTGTATTAATCGCTAAGCAGTGTTTACTTACCGGTAGGCATTTTATCAGGAACAGTAGCTTGGAACTTCAAACCGACTCGTATTTCACCTTTGTCGGCTAGCAAAGTCTTCTGAGCAGGGTCGTACACCAGTGAATAAAAAAAGGTGTCCTGCAATGAAGTCATTAACATCATTTGCTTGTAGTTTGGTGAAGCAGGTATAACATATAGACAGTACATAGACAGATTCGATTTCCTATGGTCACTAACCAAACACATTTGCACAAATATGAATATCTTTAAAAATGCCTTGGGCTTTTGGAAAAAAACGTGTTCCTTCGACAGTTTTTGCTAATTCAAGCCTGAGGAAGCTCTGCCGTAATTCCAATAAGAATACTATGTTCCCATCTTCACATGCCAAAAGGCTTTTCCAACTTTTTAGCTGACGACAATGCTACAAACGCTTCCAAAAATGCACAAAGAGTAGTCACTAATTCGTGTACAAGCAACAGTATTGTAGAAACCATACGAGAGGATAATTTTTTTCCAAATCAAAGCAAACCCAATCGGTTAGGGTAACTGGGTTGTGCAGTCATCAGTAGACCACACTTCGCATTCCCAACATTACTCCATGGAAAAGTATGGCCAATACGTTGTGGCTGGATTCAGCTACACGGGCTTCCAGAGTGGGTAAATACTTCCCAAATGCCTAAAGGTTTGGCTGTTTGCTTTTCTTGGCTGAAGAGCTCAACCAACTTTTTAAGAGACTATTTAATCCATAGGTGGAGCCACATCAGGTGTCATCACTCTGGGCCAGAGTGGACCCGGCAATAATGTTGGGTCAAGGGTATTCTAGACCCTTCAATTCCAAAAACTCCTGAGCTGCAGCGCACCAACTGCTGCAGACGGGATACATGATCAGAATTGCCCAATTTCGTGAGTAACTAGTAGAATTGTAGGCTACGTTGTTATTTGCTGTTGTCCCATTTAGACTCTCGGTGTTTCTGTATGTCACAATGTTCGAGCCTTCAATCTCCACCACACAACTGCATGCTTTTGAATCGAGTGCGTCACATTTCTTAGGAATAGTTGTAAGAAGGTCCTTAGTCTGTTGTATGACAGAAAAAAGAAACGTGCAGGCATACAGCTCAGATTTCTGTAGTGGGCTACACTTTTGTTTCATCATTACTAACACTCGGATTCTTTAATAATTACTCAATCATAAAATGAACTAAAGATACCTGGTCTATTTTCTTGCTAGACCAGGATGAACCAGGTTTAAAAATTAGGTACAGAGCAAGCCTCAGGCCAGCCAGGTCTTAATCACCAAATACTAAGCAGAGCTGGGTTAGACTGCATTGCAAAAAGCTGACATGTGAATATCTACAGTAGGAACAAGAAAGTACAATTACGATTGTTGGTTATTCTACAAAAAAAATTACATCAAGAACTTGAAGACATTGCGACGTCTGCCCAAAGAGAGACTTTCCAAAGCACTGTGCGCATCTGCTACCATATAAAAATTGCTTACACAGCTCAATAACCATTTAGGCTATTCCCCTTGCATTAGCATTCTTTTTTGAATAAATGAGATTCTACGATAAAATGTTTTTCACAGATTCACAACTTTGTCACATTGAAATAGCAGTTTAGGGTTTTCTTCAGTAACCTGGGAATTACCTGTTTTTACAGTTTTTTGCATGCATGTACTCGCGAATCCAATTTAGGAGTTACATGACAAATTTATTTTAGTAGCACTATCCAATATATAACTGAAACAGCGATTCATCTGCAAGTTATATACAAAGGGTATGTACCATGTTCGCCAAATTACTTCACTACTGACTAACCCATTACAAGAAAACTGTGAAGGAGCTACCCTTCAATCTTCTAACACTGGGACACAGTCAAATGTCATTGACTATCCCATCTTTTGTTTTTTCAGAACAGTCTAGGAAAATTGTTTATGGCCACTGGGGTTTACTGAAACAACAGCTAAATGATGTACGCCCAACTTCAACATTTCTTGAAAACAATGGATTCCATGTCATTTATGTCTTTTTTAAAAAACATTGTTGTAACAGCCATCATAAACGCATATTACTTACCGTTTTTTGTAAATATGACTTCAAATCTTCTGTTTCATTTAATAAAGTAACGCTGCATTTCCCCCTGCAGAAAACATTTTGTCAGTCACTCTAAAAGAATGCCTGTAAGTTGCCAACAAACGCCTCAAGCAATTGGGAAAAATCAGAAACTGTGCCAAATTTCAGTACCACTACCAGTGGCATAAAAATAAAATCAATCCAGCTTCAAGAATTTTTAATATCCGTACATACCAAATCAAACAGATGACAAACACCACTACAACTCCAGACAATGTGAAACAAACACAGAAGTGTGATAAAATTTGATGAATGACAGTGATGCCCAAGGCCTTTATAACTATAGGTGACATTTCTTACCAGAACAAAGTTCAACAAGAAGTAAGTACCATAAAACCGTAAGGTAATGAAACAACCATAACGGGCTTTTGAAACATCCAATATGATTTTATTTGAATCACCAGTTGTTGTGTTACCTATTTGAATATGAGCTGAAGATGCGTGCTCAGTAAGCAAAATATATACCCTGCTAGCATCGTAGTGTCTGGTTCATTGCAGTGAAAAGATTTCCTTTGGCAGATACTGCAATTGTAGTATGGTTCTTTATAATTCTATTTTAATGTTTTTTTATAAGCAAAAGCTTTCAACAGAAACAGTGCTTGTAAATACACTGCTGGATATATTTTATGCACCTACCCACCTATAAATATCATCTTTCATGACCACCAAAAACCCTTTTAAGACATGCGTCTCTTTTGCTATGTCATGACAGTCACCAAACAACTAGAATATGACACTGCCAATAATACTTTTCAAGCAAGGAACAAAGAGTTGACAATCAATAGGCTTTTATGAAATAGTAATTGCATCATCATTAAAAAGCGTGTGCTGTAGTGCAAGCAAATAACTTCTACAAGTGCAGCCTGTCCACAATTTCCCATGACTCTTGAAGTAAAACTGTAAAGCTCCCTACATCAATTGCAGGGTGTCCTATGGGTGATATGGCCTCCCTGAAAATGTTTAAACATGAAAGTAATGTGTATGTAATTAACATCCTGTAAAAAAAGAACGGTGCTACTATAGCGTGAGGTCTACCGACATAAGTCACCTACCGAGATGCAGGGTGAGATCTACCGCTTGACTCGCACCTACCGAGGTGCAAACTGCGTGAGGTTTGGCCGCGTGACTCGCACCTGTCCATCAAACCGAGTAACTGCCCATATAAAAGAAAGCAATTGGACCTCTGAAATCAGATTTGCCCT
>JGI24159J19872_10007653_pt1 | contig 14146 bp, 9 predicted proteins | sample Ectturendosymbi4_FD_19872 | JGI IMG/M metagenome (IMG submission 19872) | reverse complement strand
TTTTGGATAGAAAATCAGTATAGAACAGACAGAGCAGTGAAAGCAATACTAAGTCACTTTACAATACACTTACACAGCCTTTGGTGAACTTTAGTGAACTTATTCAAATAGAATTGGATATAACTGACAAGGAGATTCAGATATAACTGACAAGGAGATTCAGATTAACTGACAAGGAGATTCAGATTCCGGATATAACTGACAAGGATATGACCTGGATATAACTGACAACTGACCTGGATATAACTGACAAGGAGATTCAGATTCCGAAGCAGTCACATGATTCTGTAGACGCCAATGGTGTGCAGAGGGGATTGCGAATAAGACGAAGGCCCCAAGCATCCAAGAAGTGATATTGCAAAATTTAAAATGCTGTAACTGCATGATTTTTCCTACTGCAAGGCTACCAACACATGCTGCATGGATTTAATTTTTTGAAACTTGTTTTTTTGTCAACACTAGTTTTTACCTATTCAAATGCCAGTAACTCTCACATTCTTTAATACTAGGGATCTATACTCTAGGTGTGCGCAAATCAAACTGGTAGTGATGATGTGACCTTTTCCAGGTCGTGCGATCAAGGGAAAAACACAAAAAACGATTACCGGGTAACAAATAATTATGGAAATTTAATTGATTTTCTGAGCCAAACTTTGAAACTGTCCTATTTCAACTTTGCTTGATTTAGCTGACTTTTTGATGCATCACTAGTTTCCTGTTTCGATTTTTGATGTGGTAACCCAGGTTACGCGTTAATACAGCCGCACACATATGCTTGGATATGTGCATCATTTCGAGCTTCTTCAGGTGGATTGATTATAATAGCATAGGTTACATAATCTGCTATCTGATCTGTCCCCTCAGTACTTGTACATATAACAGCCACATAATAAAAATTGAAAGTTTTTTCGTACTTTGTACGCAGTCGCAATTCATGGCAAGTTTCAAACTGTCAACCCTGGGTGTTCACCATCCCAACTTCATACATTCTCTGCTTGACGAGTAGGGTTGCCAGCAGAGGTGAGGGGACTGTCATATTTTACAATCCAGATCCAGTCCTGATTTTTCAAAATTCAGTCCAAGTCCAACCATAGTCTAAATGATTTTTCAAATGTAAAAGTCCAAATGAAGTCCAAAAAATTTGAAAACTGCATCCTTTTCACAACAAAAATAGCCCATTTTTTTTCCATAAACTCAGACCAAATTTGGTTCTGATCTAAATTTTGAAAATTTATTGTCCGGATTTAATCCAAAATCAGCAAAATTTCCTATAGTCCGGATCCAGTCCAATCCAAGTCCAGTCCAATGCTCATCTCTGGTTGCCAAATGGCTGGTGTTTCACCGGCCTAGCCAGTGTTTTAGTGCTAATATAACAAAGGTTGGTAAGAGGCCAGTATTTGAAAATTGATGCCTGTAGTCAGTTTGAAAATAAATAATTTGCAGTGACTGCAAAAAACTGAAAACTGACGCAGAACGTCTTAAATTATAATGACTCTAGAAGTGAATCTTGTCAGGACAGTTTCTTCAGGTTCATTTAACAACACTCATTGTCTGTCCGTTTTCCTTTTTGCTATGTTTAGTCATACTTAGCATCTTTCGTCGTCTTAAATGTGATCTGTATGAGCATTTCTTTTGGCAATTAAATGTGCAACTGGCGTCAGTGGGGTTGTTTCCTGATCTACCGTATGCTATTGCAGGCAGAATACAATAAAATCATAGAAATGGACAGGACGATAGTGACATTGTAGAGAGAGCCTAGCGAATCTTTCACAATCATGTGAGCTGAATTGAACAGACATTATTTCGTCAGCATACTGTAACTGGGTCAAGCAAGGGCCAACGAATAAACGGGGATGTCATCTCTCAGCCATTCTTAGTGGTCCGGAAAGTAGTGAGAAATTTTTTGAAGAGTTTCAGGTGAGCTAGAAATTGTTTGTTATAAATTGAAGTGATAGTAGCATGCAAAAATTGTTAAATATGCTATATGGTGTTCATACAGGTAATGCTACCGTAAAAAAGCAAATACCATCAAATTGCAGAAAGATGTTCACTTTAGAAATTGATATAACCTACATGTAAAATTGGATTATTTTACCGAGTGCATTATTTTTCAGAGTTTTAAGAAAAAGCTTCGGTTCTCATTAAACAGTTATCGTTTTTCATTTTTAATGAAAAAAAGGTCAGTTTGCTAATGATTAGCATAGGGCCATAGACTATGCTCAGAAAGGGCTATAGACTATGCTGTTTTGTTTATGGAATGTTTGAAAAGCTTTCAAACCAACCATTGTGGAAGCTTCATGAAATTGTGAAGAAAATAACATGAATGAAATGAGTGCATTGTTAAAAAAGTGTTTTTTTAATGTTTTTTGAAAATCCAGTGTCATCAAATATGCACTTACAAATGCAGCCTAGATTTGTCACAGTTGACAAAATGGCTGGTATTTCGACAGAATGCATCTGGCAATGAGATCGGCTCATTGGATTAGCCAATGATGCCATTGGCATCATACAAAAAACACAAACCCCTCCCAAGTATGACATCATTGACAAAAACCTGAAATCCAAAACTGCACTTTTTTAAGTTTCAAACTACAAGACTTTCAGATTGAGCTCTCTAGCTCAATCTGCTGCTAAGTTATGGCTGACCAAAATTTGCCGTATTAGGGCAAATCAAACCTATTGTGCAACTTTTTTATTTTTTTCAAAATTTAAGTTTTTCAACCATAATTTTGGATCCAGAAATGCTACAAAGCTGATCAAACCCTGTAAAGACTCAAATTATAGCTTTGTTTGCAAAAAAAGTTGGATCAAAAAATGACTTGTTGGGTTCGCTCCCAAGGTCAGGTAACCTCAGACAAAAATGTGAAAACCTATCCCAATCACGATGTCATCCACAAAATACTCGAAATCCAAAACTTAAATTTTTAAAAACATCTAAACTAGAAGAGTTCCCGACTCCATAGAGAGTTTGAACTGCTCTCTAGCTCAATCGACTAGCAACATATGGTGTTGCAAAGTTCAGCAAAAAGTGGTGTACACTGGGCTTAAAGGGTGTCAGTGTTAACTGCTTTTACTGTCTCAAAAAATGCTTCCAAAGAAGTTGAACTTTTGCAAAAAAAGTAGCTCTAGTAGGCCCAGGATTATTGCAGTGGTAAACAGCAGAGTCTTGCGCGGGTTGAAATTTTTTGTCTGCTCCCTCCCCGCAAAATTTAAACCCACACCCACATGAGTTGGAGAAATCTTGCCTGCATGCGCACACTTCTAACCTGCACCTACCCCACCTGGCAGACCATCCCAACCTGCGCCCACCTCGCACTTTTTCGGTCTCAAACCCGCACCAGTCTGAAAACTAGCAAAAACTCATAACTTGGGGCAAATTTTTGTTGCAATAAAATCGTGAGAAATATGCCTTTTATTTTTAACAAAAGTTGCATTTATGCACAAGCATTTTAAACGACAGAGATTTATTTACATATAACGCTAAATATTTCCAAACATTATCTTGCGAAAAGTGGTGATCATTTGCCAGCAGTTTGTGAAGCATGGTGAAACTTCGCTCCACACTGCATGAAGTTGCTTGGCAATGTGACAGTTTGGCCTACAGTTCTGGACTGATTTTTGGCCAGGTCATGTCTGCAATTGCTTTTAGGTCACTATTCAGTTCAAATTGGTTATCAAAGAAAGCATAACTATATTGAAATAGTTCTAAAGCATTTTTTCAATAACATTTTTACATTTTGCACAATTGGCCTACTTGATAAAAGCAGGGTTGCCACTTTGGCTTTTTTGAAACTTGCCAGATTTTGAAATTCTGGCTTTTTTTGAACACCTTTGGCTTTTTTTGGAAATAAAAAAAAGACAGACTAAATCTGGCTTTTTTCAGTCAGAAAGGCTTGGTTCTGGAAAAACATTGTCTGAACTGCATATTCATTAAAAATCTCTTCTGAAAAGGGTCAATAACCGTACAGCATGCATAAAATATTGAAAAGATTTTGCTGTTGCCCTAAAAATGATCGATTTTATGGATAAGAAACAAATGTACAACAGTGTAATTGCGGGGAAAGTAAATGCTTCTAAAAAGTGGAATTGTATTGTATTGATGTTTCTGACGGGTTTTAACATCTGTTTTGTGTTTGGTTGTGCATATTTTATGTATTAATGCCTTAAAACTGCTATCTGGCTTTTTAGGGACAAGATCTGGGTTTTTTTTGGTGAAGACAGGTTGGAAAACCTGGATAAAAGTTGCATGTAAAAACGAAAATAGTTGCAATATATAATTCCTGCAACCAGCTTAAAACATTGTACTGCATATGTTCTGTGTGTTTCAGAAGTTGTTGGAAGCTGTAAAAAAGAAGCTGTAAAAAAGTTGCACAAATTGTAGTAAGCTGACAACAGATGCGGCCACAAAAGGCAGGCATTCAGGCTTGGAGGAACTGCTGGAGGGATTCTCCTAGTAGCTGCTTGCATACAGTGAGAAAGGTGCGTTGCAAACACATCAAACTTCTTTTTGATGTACACGCTTTTTAACACTGTCAAGGCCTTTTCGTAAGTAAGCCTATCCTTGATATAGGAATAAATGGTAGGCGACGAAAGGTTAACCAGCAGGCCTCGCTTATTTATCTCCACATGTGGACCAGTACGATGCTGACATGCCACAACTTCTATGAATGTTTCGAACGTAGCACGCTAGTATTTAAAATTCGAGGGAGCTTCGGCGTCTGAGGGAAGCACTTCTAAAGCCTTCAGTTTCAACAGTCGATCCATTCCAAGTCAGTGAATTAAATTGTAGTAACCTGACAACAGAGACGGCCACAAAAGGCAGGCATTCAGGCTTGGAGGAACTGCTGGAGGGATTCTGGTAGCTGTTNGCGTACCGCGAGAAGGTGCCTTGCAAACATATCATTCTTCTTTTTCATGTACACGCTTTTTACTCATAATGCCTCAAGAGAGGTCTAACAAGNAGCAAAATCAAGCCTGTCATTCTTTCATTGGTAACCAAACCAAAACTTTTCCACAGATCTGATCTTTCACAGTCAACAGATTTGAGATAATAAAAAACACATTTCAGTCCAGTTGTGACTAGCTGTGCGTTAAGCATTGTCATATCCATTTAGAGGGGCTGCTAGACTGAATTATTTCTCACCAAATACAATGGTAGCATTGGAAAATGGTCGCTTGTCCACCACAGGGCAAGAGCCTGAGCTGATGTTTTGCAACAATGGGTTGTTACATCATAATGTAATAATGGCTGCAGGCCTACTGTCCTAAGTGCAATGCTGGCAAACAACTTCAGTACCTCCACGTGTTTTGCAATTTTTGAGCTGATTAAGTTCATGTGCTTTGGCTCAACACTCAGTTACCCGCACAAAGAATTCTCAGCCCACCTTGCACCAAGCACAACCCACTACTGCCCCACAGCAAGTTCAACCCTCACACATAGCAGTGGGGGTTCCCGCACCCTCCCTGCAAATGCGGGTACCCATAACCCGTGTGGGTTGACTTGCCCTGTGCAGGACTCTAGCATATAGCCTAAAATGTTTTAGAAATTATTTGATATGTTGGCAATTGATTAGTGTAAGGGCAACGAACTGACAACTCTATTCTATCGGACTGAGCCATTATAATGGCTGACATCTATAATTATAGATGTCACGGTGAATTAAGCAGGTCATGCGATCCAAACATATGTGACAATTTCAACCAATTGTGTCTGGCTCAAGGCAAAATAACTCCAACAGTGCGTTTATGTCATGAGGCAAAACGCTCTCTTGTTTATGGGCTGGGCTGGATACAGGCCAAAATTTAGGAGGGGTTATGGGTATGGGTGTGTTATGGAATTGTTATTTTTGGTCAGGGTCATAAAAATGTGAGCCCATGACATTCTACTGGCCACATACTATAAAATATTTTGATTTTTATGCAATGTGCATTCTTAATGTCCAATGCTACCTAGTTTCACACTGAGCTTTGTTCAAGTGTTTAGTAAAAACGGATGCAATTTGACATATCAAGTAAAACTGAAATAGAAGCATCTTTCAGTTTCTAAATCTCACAGTATTATTCTGATCTTATCAGACTGCCCCTCACTTCATTAAAATATGCTGATGTTTTTCCCTCGCATTACTAAAATTTGATCAGATTTTTAAAAATTCCAAATGTGTACTCCACATTGTTAAAGTTGTTCTGAATTTTAAGGAATGAAAAATTGCAATTCGGATGGTGTCATTACCTACCAGCTTTGGAAATCACTGGAATGCATAGAAATTGATACTCTGCACAAAAAAGCTGCCATGAAGGCTTCAACATTTCATAACAAACAAATCATATTTGTAGGTAATAATGGGCCATCTGATAGAAAATGTGCTTTAATGTAATGTAGCTGCTGAGCAACGGTTTTAGAGTTCATGATTCAAAATGGATGATGATGTATTTGATGAAGATGCAACAGAGATGGAGGTTATATGTCAAGAGTGGAAAAAGATTAGTGACGCAAGATTAAAGGTAATGATTTATGTGTCAAAACCTTTCAAGCAATTTTTGAAAAAATTTGCATGAACTGTAGGTTACATCTACATGTGTCATGTACAATTCAACTTACGTTGTATGATCCACAGACGTGTTAAATAAGCTATGTTTTGACGAGTTTTTTAATTGGCTTCATGAGTTCTTGAAGAATGTTGCTATGACAACAATCAATCTACTGTTTATGCTTTTTATTTTATTCTGAAATTTTTGTATGCCCGCAGATAGTGTTTCACCATAGCATATTCACCTGTGAATGCTTTAGATTTTGGAGCTGTGAATTTCTCAAATGTTGCAATGCTGATCATTCTGATATTGTTTTCATGTCTATATGTGTGTGTGGGTACTTGCATGCATGTGGCTTTTTGTTTTGTTCATTAGAAGATTTTTGTTGATCAGGAAAATATTGGATACTAGTATATACATCTTTTCACATCAAACAAATGCTGTTAAACTTTTCATTTCATACTTCTGTTTGGAGGGTTGTATTTCAAAATTAGTTAGTTTTATGACAGAACTTTACTTTTAGGATGGATATGTGTCAGGAGCAACTTCTGGCCAGGATGCAACAATCCAGAATGGCTTTAAACAAGGATTCAAAGAAGGAATTTTATCCTGCTTCTTAACGTCACAAATTAAGGGGATTCTAACGTACTCGATTTTAGTTGGTTGTTAAATTTGCTTTATAGGTGTGGTATGTTGGTAATCCTATTTTTGGGCTGTCCCATTAGATACCACAGATGATACATTTGACTTTTTGAATTAGGTATGTCTAACTGCATACAACAGTTTGAAATCTTTTTCCCATTTAAAAATTTGATTAACATCAGAACTCCTGCAAATGCCGAAGTATGTAGTGCAACCAGATAGTGTTTACTCTCATGGAAAGAGTGTTTTGTAAAAAATTAGATACAAGAACTCAGTGGCGTAGCAAGGCTAGGTGCTGCCCAGGGCCATAAAAGTACCGTCCTTTCCACCCTTCAAATTTGACTACAGAAATTGAAAATGAAAGAAGATTATGTTCATCCTTTAAAACACCTTGAAACAAACACTCACAGAATGAAATACAGTAGGTCTCGTTTTTCTTTCTCGATTATGGGTCTTGTTTTTTCTGCTTGTTCGCTACGTTTTTCATCATTTACGAATACTCTCGCTGTTTTTTCTTCCTTTACATGTGCACCTATGGATCCATCATATTTTGTTGAATTTTCTTCCCTGTTGGTTTTCAGTCTGGGGTATGCCGCACCACTTAGCATTCAATATTTATCATTTTAGAGGATCAAAAAGACACGAAAATGTGTTTTTGCGGTGCCCAATTGAAGATGTGATGGCGGGATACCTACTCTACAGATGTAAACATTTATATGTGTTTGTATGTTATGTAATATCTCCTTTACCTAAAACTATCTATATACACTGCCTATAGTAGGCCGTTATGATAAAGTTAACAATAAAACTCAGTAATACAAAAATGATTCATTGTTAACTTGACGTAAGCAATGGTTTAATTTCCCTTAGAATACATGAAATGGTTCAAACGTTAACTCCATCGCCACTAGTCCGGCGCGTCTTAAGATGCCGACCCATTTAGATGACATTTGTCAAATAGGCTTAGGTAAAACCAGCTCTATTTGAGAAGCGTTGGCTTGGGGCCTCCATCGCGACATACAAACTTGGCCTGATCGTTGGGTTGGGTTTCTAAATACGCGTGCATAGTGTTATTCTTTACCTTCGTCCGAGACCAATAAACATCTATTTCAAAAAGTGTATTACCAATTCTTAAAAATGGAACATCCACAATTTTATTGCTCAGCAGTGATTACAACGCTACTACGTTCAATGGTAATCGCACTGAACAACTTTATTCGGTACAACCATTGCTAGCTTGTGCAATTCTTTCGGTTAAAGTCCCTTGTAATAAAAGCTGTCAACACAATTAGGGCCACAACTCGGGAGGCACTTAGAAACAAGACGAGTTGCAAACGTCTGGGATCTCGTTTAAAGCGATCAATCACCCTTTCAATAAAACCTTGCTCGTATTTGCTGATTTTTTCACGATGAATGCTTATCATTTTTAACTGGACAAGCGTTCGCCCGACATCCCCAATCAAAGCTACGTTTTAACTATTCGCCAAGCACTAAGGGTAGCGATCTCTCTTAGCAGTGAAAAAACAAAGTTAGACACCCTCGCCAAACTGTTTCAATCAATGAGAAGTACACGTCTATATTGACACGATTGTCGGACAATGTACCAAAATTGTAACACCACGCAGGCTTACAAATAGAGCAGACGAGTTATGAAAATTCGCCACAGCAAATATAGCTTTGCACTCGGTGCTCACTCAGGAGTCAGAACTGAGTCTTAACGATTAAAATGTATATATATGTATTCTAACAAGCCACGGAGTTTTGAACTGTGTAAAAAGAAACCTCCATAAGCGCAGTTAAATTAAGCTATTCACTCAGGCGCATTGGTCACACTAACACATAGGCGTAGCCATGGGGGGTCAAAGGGGCCATGGCCCCCCAAGTATTTGGAAAATATAGTCATTTTGTACTTAGAGAGGCGTTTTTCCAAATAAAATAGTGTTATTTGCCTAGAATCATACACTTTGGCACCCCCAGAAATTTTGGGCTGGCTACGCCACTGCACTAACAATGGACTTTTCAAACTTGCGGAAGCATTGCTACAAATTTACTAACGCTTCTTTTCACACAGTATAAAAATATGTGGGTTACCGCTATCAGCAATCACTGTCTCGCTGCAATACATGCCAAGATGTCTGCGTTAACAGTCACATGCGGCGAAATGCCTACTATTCCAGCTTTGAACCTTTGAAGGTTTGTTGCTATTTTATTGTTACGCAATAAAGACTGACGGTAGAACAATCTGCTCGCAAGTTTCGCAACCTGCCTCTGCAGGCAAATGTGCGGGCTTGAGTAAACTGCAAGCTCATATTTGCGTAACTCCAGAACAGTGAACCTGCCTCTTGTGCAGTGTGAGTGCCATACAAGGCAAATAAACTGTCAATGCAAGATTTAAATAAATTAATCGGAATTAAGCTGTTGGCTACAGGTTTTATAGAGTCTTGGTCCCAATTTTCAGATGGGAACCCGATGCAGGTCTTACCGCCCCTGCGGACACCCATGCTGAGAAGGGGGTGGGGCAATTTCCTCAAGTAAGTATGTTAAAATCCCTGATTTCAAGACAAACATTGAGGTAGTTTACCATCCTGGTTTTGGTGCAGGTTTTTGAGTAATAATTTTATCTATTTGCTCACTCCGCAACCACATTTCCAAGTTTTTAGGTTAGCGATTCTACGTACAAAAACTGAAAAAAGTTAAAACTACTTTTGAAAACAAATTTATATTCAACAATTTGCCGCCCCCCAGAAGGCTCCGCCCGGGGCCCCCAGCATCCCCCCTTGCTACGCCACTGCAAGAGCTATAATATAGTGATTTTGAAAATACATTCGCGTAGTTTGAGTCATTTTTTTAACTGGCATTGTTTTGCTTCATTGGGCAGTCGTACAATGTCAACTCATAGCTGTATTTCACGACTGTGATGCTTGCTCTCTACATATACAACTGAGATCAGTGAATGAAAAGGCCATGTGAAAAAGGATAACAAGCGATGCAGTCAAAATCGAAATTTGAAAAAAAAACAATGCAGGCGAAAAGGTACAATGCCTGCTTGTGATCCAATGCTTGCGTTGGACTACCTTGTGTTTTTTACGGACAATTTTATACGAGTTTAATTCCAGAGCTGTCATGGCCTATCACTCCTCGTACGAAGGCTGCCCTATCACAGATGATGTAGTTATGGATGCGCAGTGCATTTTGGATGATATCTCACAGTTAGAAGCTGATCATATAACTGAAGACTTTCTATGTATGAAAATACATCACGAACTCAAGAGCGGATCCAATGGTCTGCCGAACAGCGTGTCTGGCGGCATCACGTCAATGTCCATTGACGTAGAACATACCCGCAGTGCCGACTTGAATCGCAGTCCATCAGACGCACCGTTAGGTGACGCTGGTATGTCGTGATTCTGTACGCCTGAACGGAGATGCAGGATGTTTCAGACATCAGTCGTGCTTTTTTTATGTTGTAGCTGATGAATCGGACTATGAACCAAACGGCTTCGCGGGCTTGAACAGAATGACGCTCGACGATGCGCGGACGTTGATGCTGACCTGCCCGGAGATTAACGCGCTTGCTCAGCGTTGCAAGCACGTACTGAAGCGCTTGCACTGGACAGACGCGACAATAGAAAAGCTGTTTTGAAAAGCGAAGCACGCTGCCGCATTGCTGCGAACCGCTCTTCTTCAGTGTTACGTTCTTTCAAATATGGAAGATTTGGGAACGTACAAAATCTTCTTCGCGCACCATAACNTTTAAGGTTTTGACAACTGCTTCAGTTCGCAAAAATTTTATTCTTTATTACTATGACGTAAAAGTTGCCTTCAGGGTTTCGTCGTCTCTTCTACAAAGTTATTCAAATAAGTGCAAGTTGTTCCGAAGTCCAATCCTGTAGAGTACAAATTCAAACTTTGCTGATAAAATTTAAACTTAATTCCTGCACTATTTGTACCTTTCGCGAATGGAATTCCGGCTTTGCACGGGCGCGGTACGTATATGCGCAATTTAGCGTATTTATTCGATTGCAAGCCGCACGAAATGATGCTAAAAAATAAAAGTAAGTCGCACTTGAACATACTATAGGTCACCTAAGCCTTTGAGATATTTTCGCGTACTAGCTTGTTTCGCGTTTCATTGGCAACGCTGGTAACGATGCTTCCACCACAACTGCTTTCTGTTCATCATAATTCCTCCTGCGACGGAGTGTGCACATGATGTTAAAGAGATGAGAATGCGAAAAGGGAGTCTTGGTCGACAAAATGTAACCAAGGAGGAGACTAAGCCGCATCTAGACACTAAAGTTTCTATAAGGTAAAGAAAAAAAAGTAAGCCGCGCGAAATGACGAAGAAAAATCTTTAAGGCCTCGACTTACACTCGAATAAATACGGCATCATGAGACTTTACTGGCGTCGCGACTCCTGTTCGTGCGTTCGTTAGTGGGCTTAGGCAAAGTTGTCAAATTCTCTGAACAAGAATGAATACGTTACGAAGTAGAGTTGCCTACAAAGAATATCAAGGTTATCAACTTCTCTTTCTGAAACAATTTATTTAAACGCAGTTTACGTAACATACGTTACACAGTCGGACTCCTAAAACAAGTTCATAAACACGGGTTCAAAAAGTAAAAATGGCTGGGGTAAAACTTAGCACATACTGTTTTTATGCAAACGGCTCGGGTAAGTTTGTGATTGGTTTGTATATTTGAAATAAAGAAAAATTATAACGATGTTTTGTTTTTCATCAGCTGCGCAAGCACCCGGGCGCATTTCTTACAACTGCACAGCACATTGTTAACAATGAAATCGCGTTTTTGCTGGTCGCATTTTTACGCTTTCCTCATTAAAAATTCGCCAAGCTTTGAGTTGCTGCCCCCAAAGATATTCAGCGAAAAGCGATACTGCGTGTTAACGGGGAAAACTGTTTAACTACGGTTTAGCTGAGATTCTGACTCAAAGCTCTGTTTAACCAAAATTATGCGGATTTTACGTTGTATTTACGTAAAGTTGACGCAATTTCTTGTCGGTGTCCGGCTTCAGGAAAATCATTTTGGCCTAACAACGAGATTTTGGCTCACCACAGCCGTTCGTTTTGTGATGGTCGCGGCAGCATTCTCAGTAATGTGTTCAGTGCTGCAGTTTTGAGTTGCTCAGCAGGTGCTGGTTACTTTCTACTGCGCTCTCTGATCTCTTCATAGCGATGACGTTGGCGTGTGGGTTGGTCTGCGATGACATGACTACTCTGCCTTGGTTGAATTGATGAAAATATGTTTTGTGGAACAAAGGCGGTACGCGATGCTGACATCCAGAGCCGGATTAAAGGGTAGGGGGGCCCGGGGCAATTTTCAATGGGAGGCCCCTATGACGTATTTCATGACGTCATCATTTGTAAAATTTACGTTTTCGCTGATTCGCAACGTTCTCGTTTGCTTTTTCCAGTAGTCGATTATGTGTCTGCCGTGTTAACTCGATTGTTAGCCGCCTTTGACTGTAAGCCGGACGAAATGGTGTTAAAAATTAACGTAAGCTGCCCTTGGTTGTAAACCGCACTTGAACATAGGTTACCTAAGCCTCTGAGATCCGTTCGCGTACTCGTGCGTTACCCGTATTGAATGATGCTTACACCTCTACAACTGCTTTCTGTTCATAATCCCTCCCGTCCCCCCACTATTTCAGACAGTGGGAATATAATATGCCATTTCCCCCACATTTTTCTCTTTAGGTTTCGTAATGTATTGGTTTCACACCAAGCTGCCCCCTCACATTTTGCAACAAAATTCCGTTTGTGCTTACAATCGAATAAATACGGTGCTCAACTGCACATGCAGTTAGCTGCGAGAAGAGAGTTTATGATATAAACACTAGCCTACAGTGTATTCTTACTAAGAAAAAATATTTCCGCAGGCTAGAGTGACTCGGCAAGGAACAACATTCATCCGAACAATAAGCAGAAACCAGAGATTACACATAAAAACACATTAAAAATAACATGTCAAGATGGCCAGCCAGTCTGAGTGTGGAAAGTGCTTCGAAACTTATGTCGTGATTTTAACCTACATTTTCAAGTGCTCTGGTTTACGCGACTGGTTTAGCGTTGCTGCTTAAAAGCTGTGCTCGAAAAAAAAAACGTTTCAGTCGCGGCGTTTTAGCTAACACTGCCAGATTCTTGCGCTTTTGTCCTGAAAAACTTTGCCATTTTTAGCTCCTGATAGCATTACAGATTTTGGCATCGCTCTAGCCAAACATTGCAATCTCGCTTTCTGCACTTTCGTTCTACAAATCTACTGATCAAAAACCTTTTCTGACGGAACACGCAATAACCAGTGGCGGCTCTAAGGGGGGCCTGTGTGGGCCTTGGCGCCCCAGTTTTTTGCTTAATTTCACGTTCAAGTTCGTTTAATTGATATATACTGCAGATAACTTTCAGCCAGCAAAATTTTAAACGATTTGAAGACTCTCTGGCGGCGGTTTCGACGATATTCACAAGCCTATGTTGGGGTTGATTGGTTTAATCATAGCATATCAATCGTCGTTACACCGAAAAATCACCATGTAGTAGAGACATTTATGTTGGACCCCTACTTTTTTCCTTGGCCCTGCAGTGGCCCTTCCAGTTTTTTCATTCTAGAATCGCCACTGGCAATAACGTGGTGTGAATGGCTTGACTAGTTTCATATGTTTATGGCAGGGGTGTCAAACTCGTTTCAGTTCAGGGGCCAATTCAGGCAAATTTAATCTCAAGCGGGCCTGACCAATGTAATCACTGTATAACACCCTGGTTATAAGTGTTGACAACTTCCAACTGTTTTCATAACTTTAATGAATAAAGTTCAAGCTTATCAGAAAATGATTATTAGCACATAAAGTTTTCGATTTCCCCATGTAACGCCTTATTACTGAGAAGGCTGTCAAACTGACGGTGATGGTTCGGATGAAATTAACTGTCCGGACAACCACTTGCATGACGTGATCCAATTTTAA
>JGI24159J19872_10007651_pt1 | contig 14147 bp, 6 predicted proteins | sample Ectturendosymbi4_FD_19872 | JGI IMG/M metagenome (IMG submission 19872) | reverse complement strand
TGAGGGCATGATGAACCTTGTGCTTCTCTTTTCCTAACTGAAGTTTCTAGAACTCTGGCTCAGCCAAAAAAGGCTTGCTCCTTGTTTCGCCTGCACTTGTGCTAAAAGGTCAAAGCATTTTACTGAGGACATGAACTTTGAGACCAGACAACGCTGTGGAACCTGTCCACCATCAAACAGAACAAAATGAGGTTCATGTGCCAACTGCCAACGATGGGGAACACTTGTCTGCAGTGATTGCATTCAAGTTTTCTGCAAAGATTACTCACACCCTGGAATACAAATACCGGCTGATTTCTACCCGGAAAGGAGTAGTGGCCACGTGGTCCCTAGGTGGAAATCACCCGACGTTATGGTTACTGTGAGTTTTTTGTTTCCTTTTTGATGCCTTGACATTGTAAAAATTGACAAAATTCACTAATTTATAGTCTTCATATTTCAAATTTGGGGGCTTATCCCACAAAATCCCCCTGTGGCGACGGGACTGGCTGTATGTGAGACATGAATGTCAATAGCAGTGCCGCAATCAATCTGATTGCCCAAGAATAGTCGTAAAGCATTTACCCATTTTGGGCACGTTTACCTTATGTGCCTGATTTTCGTAAAAAATTAGCCCATTTTGGGCAAGGTTGATTAATGTGGCTGAAAATTGCAATGCAAACAGAAAAAGTTCATGTCTCAACCTAATTTACCCTTATTGCAGATAGAACTAAAAGCATGAAATGGGGTTCTGTTTAAACCTTAAACCGACCATCAATGACGTCTACTGGCGGAATTTTTTGATTTTTCTTTACTTTTTCGTTCATTTGTTAAGAGCACTTCCCACATTTTTGTTTGGAATATTGCTTTTGTTCTTCATCATACAAAAAATTTTCCGAAATCAACACGTTGTTTCTTTCTGATCGGATGAGCTTGAGAAGACTTGCTAAGTTGTACAAAAGCCCAAGCGTGCGTCTAAACCTGTCAGTTAGCCCAGTATAAGCGAATAAACAAAATCTGCCCATTTGGGGCAAGGACAACAACGGTGTTTGTGTTTAGAGGTTACTTCAGCAGGGTTAAACTAGCACATTTTTCCAAGGTTATTGTTCTGAGTCATTATTAAAAAGTGTAGCAAGTCTTTCAAACAGTTTGTCAAAAGGTGATATAAAACTTGTAATGTCAATTTTACAGTCCCAGATGCTGGTGCCAAAGGGTAAGCCGATTGTCCAAAAGTTGAATCATAGCGCTAAATGTAGCAATGTTTCGCGTTGATGTTAAGAAAAGATTTTTCATTTACGGAAGTAATCGACTTTAAAAATTATTTTACAGCAATAAAGAAGTGATAGTTTTGTTTGAATCACTGAAAATTTAATGCATTCTTATTCTGAGAACTGACGTCCAGTTTTCCAGGATAGATTTTTCTTCAGGTAATTCTGGCTGACAATGGACATTAGCCAAAAAAAGCAATTTACGTTAAACTTGAGAAAGTTTTTGCTTAATTACGAAATTCCTAAAATGATAGTTTCTCACCTCTATTGCTGGATATTGAACATCAAATCTGAATACAACCCCAGTATCAGGCCTCCGTGCGTTATTTTTCATTCCTTCTCCGGCTACAATAATGCTTCATGAAATGATAAAGTTCATTGTTAGCAACGATGCAAAATTATATTGCTTGTTATAGACATACTTGTAACTGGCTACTGATTCTTAGACTATTCTTCGTTAAAAACTTCAGTACTAATTGATTTGACAGATCTATTTCTTTTGATTAAGTTGAACCAGCGAATGCACTTTGCGTGAACGACCACAACAGCCTAATCTTTTTTTGGTTCAAAATCGAAAAGGATGATAAATACTTGCCCAAGTTTTTGAAAAAGTGATAAAATTTATAAATGCATACAGGTTGTACGTGTACACCATGGCAGAAAAGGATCTACATTCTCTTCGAGGTGCGCTTGTTACGGTCAAGGTTGAAACATTTTAATTCCGATTTGCCAAACTACACAACGAAAACTGCAGAAACGTAATGCGCATGCACAACCTATTCAATGGGAGTAAATTAGAAGGCATAAATTAAAATTACCAATTTTTTACTACGAAGATCAAGTTTGAGGAGACATCAGGTTTTACCCACTTTTCCACATTAACCACTTTTGCGCAGTTCAACTTCAACGTTTTATGATAAAGCGCTTCTATGCTAATATAATGAAGGGTTAAAGGATCTGCTTCGTACAACGAGATTTTGCATGGAAGCTAGAAATATTTAACACGCCCATGTTTCAAGTGTTCCAAGAGATCACACATTATACCAGGGGTGGGGAACATATTTACTATGACGGGTCGCATGGATTATGCATGATCACTGGCAGGCTGCAAAATCAATTACTTTTCTACTAAAAATCTACCTTTACCTGACTATGAGGAAGAGTGACGTTTCTTGATTTACATTCTGAGGAAAGAACTTATCTTGGAGGTTCGTTTTTGACGCAATGTTGTATTCCAAATTGGGTAACGAAAATTCTGATGCGCACCATATCAAATATTCACGCGGGTCACGAGGGCCGCAGATTCCCCAACTTTGGCCCAAGGGCGGCAAATTCCCCAATCCTTCTTTGTATGATTTAGCTTGGGTAACGCCCTGCTTTCAAAAACTTACAGGCACTTGCCAAGATTTTAATTTGAAAGTACTTCATCATTCCCTTCAACATACAGTATGTGTGCTATCAAATCCATAGCACTGACGTGAATCTTAAAAGATTAGAGTCATTAGTAGACTAAGCTATTTATCAGGAAAATGAAATATGCATTGATCAATGTAATAGACTACCCATGGTTTTGAGGTCGCAGGCTCAACTTTAATGAAAATTTCAAAACGACTGAGTGTACGCGATGTCAGAACCGAGCAATAAATTGACTAAACACACTAGATAATTTTTTTTCAATTTCTTGACATTGTACTGCTTTTAACTTTTTTCTTAATATCAAGTTTATTGTCGTTTCTTGCTCCACACGAAACGTTGCTGACTGGCAAAATGCGCTCATCAAACAAACTGCTACTGTATATACATTTAACTGTCGCACAAAGACTTTTTCGCATACCGATCGTAAGCCTTGTTTCCCAAAACGTTTGTGTAATCGGTGTCAGTGGTGATCCACCGAAACCTTGGATCGTTTCTCAACGGAATTTCATTTCTGCTACAGGGAGTGATGTAAGGTAGATCAGCATTCAGATCGCCAGCAATGATGCTGTCCTGTTCGAAAAAAACATTATGCCCATCACTGGCCAACAATTTTTTATTTTCTGTTGCACAAGTTTGTTCAACTTATTCTACGCAATATTCGTGGCTGATTTCGCATCACTAATTAGTTTTATTCTGCATGCTTTAGTTTACATGCAATCGGCATTTTTAATATTCTCATATTAGTGGCATATTGTACATGTTTTTGTACAGTTTAACCTAATAACTTGTCACTCTTCACTCTTTTTCACCATCTTATGCATTTTTCTGAATCATTGTCAACATCAGCTTCTCATAGCTGACTGGTTTTTACTTGGTCGAGCAATTTTTGCGAGTTTGCTGCAGTAGCTTACAGCACATGGGCCATGAGTCTGTGTGTTGTAGTCTGTCTAAAACACGGCACAAGCGGCGAAAATCAATAATTCTGGTGAATTATAGCGAAAAAATAGGGCACGTTGTCGGTAGGCTACGTGAGGTATTGCGGGGAATGTGAAGGCTAGGCTACCTGTTCATTGAAACACTGAAAGTAAGGCCTATGCTTTTATGCAGTGAGTATGCACTCTGGTTTGCTGTAGTACAGCACATATCACAATTGTTAGTCTCTTCTGTCTGTAATATGACTAATTATGGCAGAGCAAGTGAAAGTTATTTTTTCTGGTTCTGCCTACGATCAAATAGCTTCCGGAACCTTATAAAACTAAGCAAGCTGTTGATAGGCTACTGAGGTGTTAAGTCTTGAGAGGAATATGCGCTTGTGCAGGCTAAACCAGTACAGTAACTGTTCCCTCTACGCAGCATAAGCCCTATGCCATTCAGCCTGGTTACTACTCTGTTATTGTGTCACTCGTTTTCAAACTGTAGGTTTTTTTGGACTGTGTTTAATGCCAATAATGATCTCTTTCAAATACATCACCTTGATCAGTTTCAGTTTTAAACATGACTTCACCTAGTGCAAAATGTAAAAACAAAGCTGATTCATTTTGTGACATCTGTGGCATGTGTGCACTTCCTCGTCAAAGGCACAATATATTATTGTTTGTAAAGCGTGCTTACGAAGCATATTCTAAAGTTTCTCTTGGCGATCAAGATAAAAAATTGGCTCCCCACATTGTGTGCCACAACTGCAAAGAAATATTTCGAGACGAGACAAAAGGAAAGCGAAAGGGCTTACTTTTCGGTGTACGTATAGTGTGGCATGAACCCAAATATCATCTCGCTGACCGTTATTTATGTTTGGTAAAAACGAACGTTATTGGAAAGAAAAACGGACAAAACATCTCTTGTCCCTCAGCGCTTTAACCAGTGAGAACTGAATGACTTCTTGCGTGATTTAGATCTACAATATCCAGCCAAGCAGCTGAGATCTTAGCTTCCAGTCACAATGAAAAACACATGCTGCGTATCTCAGCAAAGGTGTTATATTTCAGAACAAGAGGTTAACTCTTTCTGACATTTCTAAGGAAGAATAACAACGTATTTTTTTGGGTCCAACGGTGGCTATTCCAGCTTAAGGATCGCAACTGATAGCGTTCTCCTGATCTTTGGAATGTTGAGTTGGCGCATGCAAGAAGTGATGAAATCCCAAAACGAAAGCTTGACAGCCGAGCCGACATGGGGTATAAACTCCGGGAATATGGAATCCAGCTCCGTAGACTTTCTTGGGTTCAGGGGGCAGAGGGCGAGAGCAAGCTCCTCTGGCCTAAGAAGGTCAGAGATACTGTGACTCTCAGGTCTTGGGACCGTCCATACGTTGGAGAGGTTCTTGTTGATAAGCCTGGCAGACACGTTGCCCACAGTCCCGTGTGCCCTGTTCGTCACAAGCTGCGAGGCGATGAAGTTTGCCGAAACGAGACACAGGTGAGAGAAGCGTCCAGAACTGCTAGTGAGTTTGTTGATGGTGCTCAACGTCTACGGCAAGAGTGCAAGAAGTACAGACAAGCTGGTTATTCCCAACTTCTCATAAGCTAGGTCAGTCCTGAGCAGGAAGGACGGCCTTGCCACGTATGTCAAGGAGCGATTGGAATAAAGAGTAGTCGATCAGTGTCCAGAGCAATCAGAGACTAAGTGGTTGTGCTCAGACGTAGCAGGATCTAAGATCATCAAAGTCTACAAACCTCCACGCTCGTGACTCACACCACGCCCATCGTGATGTTCCCACACCTTAGTTTGTATGTTGGTGACTTCAACTGCCAACATGTCAACTGGGGTTACAGCAAAAACATCTCCTGGCGACTTCAAATGCCAAAATGTCAACTGGGGTTACAGAAAAAAATCTCCTGACAGTCCAGAGCCTGGACTCCCGGGCAACAGCCAACAACCTCTGGCTGCTGTACAACACAAAAGGAGCAGTAATTGTCTTCTCTCACCGATGGAACATCGGCACCAATCGGGACCTGGCCTTCACCAGTGTCCACCAGGACAACCAGCTGCCGCACAGACGTGTTCTAGGAAGGACCCTGCGGTTACAACACCGACCCTCTCTCATAACGCCACTCAGCGTTCCTGCCCGCAGCGATCAGGTGAAGCGTTGGAACTTTTGCAAGGATGATTGGAAGCGTTTTTGACTCCTTACAGATGAATCCGTTGAGAGATTGCTACTTCCGGACACATCAAACGTCAAGAAGGCATACCAAGTGTTTTACAAGAACCTGCTATCTGTGGCTAAACAATGCATCCCACCTGGCCATCGCAGGAACTATGTGTCATGTTGGGACAATAACTGCGAGATGTTTTATCGCTCCTTCCTCCGAGCCCCAGTGGGGACCGACTCTGATAGAGCGGCTTCGTCCCTCCTTTCTCGGCTCGAACAGAATAAGCAGGAGCGATGGGAAGAAGCTGTCAATTCCATTGACTTCTCGCACTCTAGCCACAAGGCGTGGAGCACCATCAATAAACTTACTGACAGGTCTGGACGGTCGTATTGACTGTGCCCCGCATCAGCAAACTCCATCGCCTCACAACTTGCAGTTAACGGGGCACACTAGACCGGGAACCGCGAGTCCATCAGGCTCAAGAAAAGAAACAGCTGTCTGACCTATAGAAGATCCTAACACCTGAGGAAAACATGACCTCTGGCCCTTTTAAGCCAGAAGAGGTTGCTGTCGCCCTCAGGCGCTTGAAACAAAGAAAGTCTCTTGGTCTGGATTCCATCTTCGCAGAGTTTATACTCCACGCCATGTCAGCTCTCAAATCTTGGTTTTGCAATTTTCTCACTTCCAGCTTGCACCAACTCAAAATTCCAAAGATATGGAGACGAATACTAACAGTTGCCATCCCAAAGCCGGAAAAGCCATTGAGGAACGTAGAGAGCTACAGTATTAGCCTATATGCCTGCTGTGTGTCTCCTTCAAGATTCTCGAGGGACTCATCTACACTCGTGTAGAAGCAATCATCGACCCATTTCTCCTGCAGGAGCAGGCAGGCTTTCGACACGGGAGGTCAACCATAGATCAGGTCACGCCCTTGACACAGGACATCATGGGTAGCTTCACCCTTACCACTGGCAACGGTAAACCGAGCAGGTTAAAACGCTTCAAGAACGGCGTCCCGCAGGGATCCATCCTGACACCTTTTCTCTTCAACATCTACATCTCAACGTCTAAGGTCAATACAAATGCGAATTTGATCTTGCGAGGGGAAACAAAGCCTGCGTTTGGGTTTTGTAGGATCCCAATGGAAAATTACGCTACAATTTCATCCATAAATTATTCACAGGTGGAGACCCAACTTCCACAAGGTAAAAAGTCTGGGATGTCGAATGGGTAAAACGTAGAATGCCTAAATTCTTGGATACTTAAAAGCTCCATGTAAACAGCAATCTTGCATATGCTACCGATTGGGAACTGGAACATGACTTCACTTACAGTAAAAGCACGAAATGGTTGGGTAAGCCAAACGATAATCTTTGGATGTTAATGGCATCTCTTCGACTGAGCGGGCTGGTTTAAACTGTGTGGAACTTGGCGATTGATAGAAGCTTTTCTCTTTGAGCGTTAAGCTAACGAGGTCTCCTGAGGCTGGGGACACTCGTAAGACTCTAACTGGCAGGCTGCGTTGATGAAGCTGGATGAACGGGTTAGCATGTTGTAGTTGAAGTTGATAGACCACTCCATGTGTTTAACACAGATATCGGACCCACACTCAAGTGCGCAGTACTGTAAGTCGTGGAAGAAACTAAAGATGCTCGGCAAAGGATAAGAGCTAACGACTCCACAACATTGTTCGGAAATTCCAATGCCCACGTTGAAAACAACGTAGAACGGAAGGCTACTGCTGTACCCGTACTGCAACAACGAACTTTATGAAAATTATCTTCCAGCACAAAGATTTGCATAAGTACATCAGAGAACGGATTGGTTGGGCCAACAGTTGCTCATTAATTTCAGCATCGTTTCGGCTGACCTGTTCCAATCAGTGTAGGGCGTTTTTGTCAAAAGGTTGCAAAACTGTCGAGCGATCACCACTTTGTGGTCTGTACCGTACGTCTAGAAAATTAACAGGTCTACAGGAACGTGTAGGATGAGGATATCCTACTGAGTAAACCTGGTGGCTCTGATGGACAAGGTCTTACGAAGCCCGTTGCCTTGCTCCAAGAACTTTCGGAAAGCATAGCGGACGTTGAAGACGAGTGGTCACCTTTCAAAGCAGCTGTAGTGTTGCAACCTTTATATTGCGTCGTCGTGAGTCAGGGAGAGAGTTTGCTAGAAAAATTTGAGGGGTTATTGTGTATACTACACAAATATTATTTGTTTGCGTTTCGACGACATCACCATGTTTTCTCAACCGAAGTACGACCTCTTTGTAAACATGGCAAAATTTGAAAATGAGGGGCAATTTATGGAAATGATATCTTTTGGGGACAATGGCCCAAGTGCTATCCTGGCTACACCCATGGCATTACGGCAGTTGCATAATACTGCGTTATTGCTTGACAATGATAATGTGAATATTAGTGTACAATGACACTAGAACTAGTGCTGTAAGTAAACATGAGAAAAGATTGCCACTGCTGATAGTGGTGGTATAGCAACTGGTACTGTACAATAGTGCTATATGTATATCTAGCACTGCGTTTAATATGAAACCACATTACTGTTGAGAGTTGGGATTAAATAGACATAAAGATACTTAAAAGTTGTGATAATCAATTCAAATTTACTAAAGTCTGAAATGAAATGTACTGCTACTAAAAACCACAATATTCTCACTGGAACTTCTAAACCACATATATCAAATCGAAAACCACAAGTTCTTTTGGTAAACTACTAGCAGTGGAAACCGTGATCTGTATATTGCAGGCTACAGACCAGCGCATGACGTCGACTTGCAAGAAGACTAGACAAATCAGTCACATGATTGAGTGGTATTTATGCACCCACTGATTTGGTTAATTCAAATTAACGAACACAATTATCAGCAATCATGATAATTCAATTTGCATAGTAAATCTCTACCCTGCGTCTATAGGTAATCCAATGGCAATTTCCATTTTCCGAATTTATTCCCCGGCTGTATGCTGGGTGTTTGCAACACTAATTTAATCACGAAATATGTACAACTGCATTAACTTTTGTCACAAAATATTGGGGGGAAATATCTATTGTAACTCCTCTTGTCTCAAACATTGGGGAGTATCCGCACTGCGCAGACAGCAATAGAGGACATCCACCGCTCGACTAGCTTCAATTTAATACTGCTGCTATCAACACAGCCTTACAAGTAGCCCTGATAGCATCGCCACAGTAGCTTCATCTGGTTCTCGGATTTGTGGACAGAAGCTACGCGGTGTGAGGATTTCTGGTTGTTTAAAGCAACTGCCATTTCATCAGAAACTTTGACTTGTGAGGAGCACAATTTATCGTGACAACAAATGGCAAAAAAGTAACTATTTGAGGGAATCAGCTGGTAAAAGATGCTGTTTGATCAAAGAATCTTGTCTGCAACGCCTAGTTTCAGATTCTTTGAAGCCAGAATACGGTGATGCGAAAAATGTCATGGACCAATCGGTAAAAATGCCCCGAATGCAATCTTGGGAAAACATCAGGCTAAACTACATTCCAACTACAAGCAACCCAACAAAATGCTATTGCAAACTATTTAGCCTTGTCCGTCGCAGATGATTTAATACTGCTAAGTTCACCCAACCTCAAAAAAGGGCAAATTTCAGTAATTGGGGCCATCTTTGACTGATGGATGAAGTATTTCACAATTTATTTTAACCCAGCTTCTTTCATCATATTAGGCACACAAGAGGTGCATTTGGGTGAGGAAAATACCATCACTGCGACAGAAGTCTTTCTAACCGTCCCAATACTGAAGTTTGTTAAAGTTACTGGCTGCAACGATTTCTGTCCGGTTTTTTCTTTGACAGCGCATTTTCATCTACTGAAATTTGACAGGAATTCCGTAAAATTGTTATTTTTCCCAAAACTGAAGTAAAGAGTGAAAAACGTTCTCCATTTCTTTCTTGCCGATTCACAGAACCATGAAAAACTGCTATAAAGAACTGCCTTGTCTCTCTTGACTATTTTTGTTCTGAAAATTTACAAACTCTATCTTGATTAACCTAATTTTGATACATTTTTCAGCACTAGGGACAACGGCAGCGTTAGAAAGCTATCTCGTCTCTAAATTGATCACCACATCAAGTTTCCTGTCACAGCATTTGATGCTTTGGACCAGTGGTGTAGGAGCCAGGGAGTCAAAAGGTTTTTGTCGAAAATCTGGCAAAATCACTGGAAAACTGGATAAAATCCCATAAAATCCAGGCACAAATGATGCCAATGTTGTTTGACTTCAAAAAATTCCTCCCAACATTTGCAGAAAAACACACGAAGAAATTTTTTTGGAGGTCGCATCAAAAAACGTCTTCAAAAACATTCAGAAACACATAAAACATTTCAAAAATCCCTCGCAAACCGAACATTTGCCTACTCCTACACCTATGCTTCCGACCGAAGCCACATATCCGCATCCATTCGGCAGAGCACGTATTAACCTAACATCTCTACCTGCTCACTTCAAATGTCCGATGATTTTACACTTATTTTATTTTTCACCCATTATGCTCCTCATCTGACGCGACCTTAAGTATGAAATCAAACAGAAATACATATTGGGGTGTTTTGATGTCTGCACAGTATTGCTCTTCTTTTGCCGTTAGTTGTGTTGTTGTAGGGAATTTCTGGGTTTGAAGTGCGTGGTTGTACTAAGACTTTTGTTTAATATTTATGAATTTTTTTGTTCTCGACAATAATCTGACGAAGTAGTTTGTGTATTAGCCATTCAAATTCCAAACCAAACGTCTTACCGTCTGAAGACGAAAACTTCAGTTTAATTGCCGATGACTAACATGAAACTATCAGTTATCCAAAACGCTTAATCAAATGGAAAGGATGTAAACAAGCAGAAATATTTTGTTCATGGCAGTGTCGTTGCGGAATTTTAACTCTTCATTCAATAATATTATTTAGGCATGGATGTCATTTAGCAACTAGTCCAACACTTCCGCACTTACGTGAGTATGGAAATGTTCTGAAGTCCAGTCATAAACTTGAACGAGGTTGTTTAATTCATCCTCAGTAGCATCTCTCTCTGGCTTTGCGTGCAAAGGAATGTATGAGAATGTCTTCTGCAAACCTAAACAAATATTAGTGACATTTTTGTTTATTAGTATAAAATACAATACGCATTACACACTTGACAAAACGAAGTTTCCTGAAGGTTAGGACATCAATCTTCTCTGACCACCACTAAACATATTTGAATTGTTTTTGTAAAATCTCCTCTAAAGTGTTTATCAAGAAATTGGAACCTTCATGTTTTTACAGTAGAATGTCGTTAGTACTTGTGAAAAGTAACGTCTTAGCCTTAACCGACCGTGCATCATAAACAAGGAAAAGCGTTGACACCAGTGACATTTTGCTGGTTCGAAGTTAAAAATACTGATTGTTGAGAGCAACAAAAAGACCACTTTTGTTCTTTTGAGGTTTAGGTTGTTTTCATGAAGCTCATACCTGGAGCAAGTTGAAGAACGTGAAAAGCGATACGAAACGTCACAAAATGAGACAGGAAAACTTTCAAACTTTCACCGAAATCTATGAAATACGTAAAACCAGGACCGGCGCAAGTCATTCTAGCGCCCCAGGCCATGTCGATTTTCAGCGTCCCCTCGCAGCTTAATGACGTCATTCTGTTCAAACAACCGTGGCACGATCTTTTTGAACAATTTACATTATCTTTGCACATCTTTTGCCAGTGTGTCCTAGGTAAGGTCCATTCCAGCACCCTTTTACTTCCATATGACTTTTTACCTTGATCATAAGGCAGAAGATAGGACTTTAACAGAAGCTAATTAATTGCATTAATATCGAGTTCACGTGGTCACAAAGTTCATAAAAATATTATTCACAGTTCACACAAGTAACATCCAGCATTGACCTTAAACTTTGTCTTTCTGGTCTTTTTTGGCAAACTGACTGACAATGTCCTCAACAAACACGTGGCTAGATCCACCAATCTCCCTTGCAACATGGTTGTGTGATTTTATCAGCCTCAGTTGAGAAATTCTCTTTTCCCAGTGACTACGGACGCAGAGAGGGTTAGCGCAATTTGGAAGCCTGCTCATATGTTTGGGAAACCTTTTGTCAGACTGTGTCTGTGAAGAAAATGCAAAATGTCCAGAGGATCTTTTCGAAGTAATTATACACAGAGTTCCTCTGTGTGCGTCAATATCATAGCCATGTTTAATGTTTATCAGGGGTGTAGTGGGGTGGGAACGTGTTACCACACCTTTTTGCACTAATAACGTTACTTAAAGATTTAGATTAGCCTACATAAAAACATAGCTGCGATCTCACAGATGTACCAGCGACACGCATATTTGCACTGCTTAGTCAAACGTCTATAATAAAACAGGAAGATCCAGTGTGGAAATCCTTGTAAGCGACTGCTCACTTTATTCGGACTATTCGGTGCAGTCTTCCTTTTTATTTGGTGTGGGAACGTCGTTCCCACACCTGTTTTTTAGCATTATACACCTGATGTTTATTACAAGGTTTTGCAGTGATGAAGAAAGAACCTGGTTTGGTTTGCTGGACTGGACATTTCTGAATGTCATCTGAATGTCGTAGAGAAAGCCGAAGACAGATCTATGCTCCTGTATCTGCTGAAAGCGTTTCTCATTAGATGAGATAGATATGTAGAATGTAGCGCACAAAAGTTGACCTTGAAGTTTTCGTCAGGATCCTCTATGACAGTTGTTCAACCTGGGGTCCATAAACCCCTTGGGTGTATATGAATGTGTTTTACGGTCTTACGGAGTTCTTAAAACCAAAATCCAACCAAGAAAATCCGTCAGTTTTTATCCACTCATTTGGCCCATTAGTCAGCTTAATCGTACCACAACTGTAGTCTGACATGTTCATATTGCTGACTTTTTTTATTCGATTTTGGTGACGTCAGTTGGAGGCAGGCCGAAGCCCGAAATTTGCTTCTTGCCAGGGCGGTTGAGGTGCTCATGCTCAGAAAGGCCAAATCTAATTTACCAATAATCGAAAAAAGTTTGACAAAACGAAGGGGTCCGCAGCGGTTTTGGGTGCAGTGAAAGGGTCCGTAGCAAAGAAAAGTTTGAAAACCACTTCTGTATGGTGTCATCGTCTGCGTTATAATCAAAGTGAGTTTCCTTTTTTCGGTTTGTGGCTAAAATGAATGCCATCAAAAAAAATTCCAACCACCTTGCAGCACCCCGCCTACCTCCATATCATGCTACAGTTTTTGCGATGATTCAACTGCAGAAGCGTCAGGCACTCGCAGTCGCAGGCCCATTGTTAATCTGGTGTCGTAAAAATCAACGAAGTTCCACGTACAGACCAAATCTCTGACGTTCGTGAACGCCCCTGCTGGAATCTGTTTGGTTAAATAAATTAAGGCGGTGCGTTCCATCATACAAGTTTTACAGGTTAACTAAGCTACTAACATCAAAAATGCGGTTTCGGTACCGTTCCCCAACCTATGATTACACTGGATGGCTGAAAGATGATTTAGTGAAGGTATCGACATAAACCTCTAGGCCTACTCCGGAAGAAGTGGCGCAGTCAGGAAAAATCAAGAAATGAAAAAAAAGACATGGCAACCTTAAAATCTTGCCGTCAACCTGATGAAGTATGGCCTGAATTGCATGCTTGCTGGCCCTGTCAGAACGCTACTGACAGATTTGTAAGCACCCCAGGCAAGATCCATTACAGCACCCCACCTTTTCTAAACAAAGTTCCTTGTTTTATATTCCGTCACGTTATACATAACGAGCACACGCTAGACCACGAAGCTGCTATCACCAGACACAAAAGCCAATTACAAAATGGCTGACAGCGAGCAGCCTTGTGGATACGTCACCAAAGTTCTAATGGTCGGTTATAAACATTTAGGGACTGCACAAACCGATTTATCATCCATGACTTTTCCAACCATAACTCGCCAACCGATTGACCTAGAGAGGCGTTCAAATCCTCTAAATACACGGAAAGTCTACTAGTTTCGATTTTTAAAAATTGGGAAGTTTGGTTTCAGCTTTCGTGTGGGTGACGGCGTAATAGGGATACGTTTAGGCTTTTGTCGCCCACGTCATCCCTTTAGGACAGTGGTTCTTAACCGGGGGACACGTACCCCTTGGGGGTACCAAACACCGAAACAGGGGGTACGAAGCACCAACATTTTTAGGCATACACGCCCTGAAAATTTTAGAGACGTATTGTCGATTGTTGTGAGTGCAGTAAACTTTATCAGAGGCCAAGCCTTGAATCACGGTCTGTTCAGAGTTTTTTGTAACGAACTTTAAGCTCAACACAATGTTCTTCTTTACTACACGAAAGTGCCGTTGCTTTCCCGTGGTCGAGTGCTTATTCGTGTTCGTGAGCTGCGCAAAAAAAT
>JGI24159J19872_10007650_pt1 | contig 14150 bp, 14 predicted proteins | sample Ectturendosymbi4_FD_19872 | JGI IMG/M metagenome (IMG submission 19872) | reverse complement strand
TGCATAAATGCAACTTCCTGCGCATAAATGCAACTTTCGTTGAAAATAAATGCAACTTTCTCACTTTTTTACTGCAACAAAAACTTGCCCTACCAATCAGTTAAACAAGAGATATTTTTATTCAGAAACTTCATGATTTCTATTCCTATAGGATTTCTGTACTTTTTGATACTTTATATACATTTTGTCTAAATCCAATGCAGTTTCAAGGTCTTGAAAACTGATTTTACAATTCAATACGTTTTCAATACTTTTAATAGCAAGTGGGGACACTGGATGTGTGACAGTATCATTACTAAAATTAATGTGCTTGTTGCCACACTGATTGAGTACCAAAAAGCATGGATCTAGCACATTATAAACTATTGAACTGTGCTGACAAAACGGTGGTGTACATGGAAAACTTTACATGTTTGCAAGACAGGTCTATGAAAAAAATTATTGATCTTTTCAAAGGCAAAAGATGCTACATTATGAAAAATGGATGTATGTTTCTGGATCACTCTGCACATTGGCAACAAAAATGGTTCCATACTGATCTTGANTTGTATCTTNCAAAAAGAATTACATCATTGAGAATAAGTTCAAACCTGAATTAATGGTGCAAAGACTTAGAAGAATGGAATTGAATTATTACAAGTTTAAAGGTACCCTTGTTTCAAATTCACCAAGCACTGGATTTTCTGATCCTTAGTTACTTTTTCACATTTAAGTCGTTGAGTGCACTGTCATGGACTCTTAACAAAAGAAACAACTAACAATCATCTGGACTCAGTAGAAATGCCTTGTTTTTCATACTTTGAATCAGCAACAATCTGCTTTTGCAAAAACTTTAAAATTAATAACAAAATAGAACATCCTTACATTTCGGTGCATGTCACTGGAAAAACATTTGTTTCAGGATGATCATGAAGAGCAGGGCATAATGCTTTACAGTAGGTGTTTTCCAAACCACCAGACCAAGAAAAGTGTGAAACAGGATCTGGATGCCCAATACATGTACGAACTGCAGGTCCAAAAAGCTCCATATTGTCTGGACACGTGGCAGTACAAATTGTTCCTGTAAATGCACCAATTTAAAACCTTGTTTTTGTAAAAAGTAAGACTGTGCATACAATGACACATGCACTCTATACTCGATAAAACTTCCAGGAAATTACAGTTTGTAACTTTTTTTTATATAGCCTTGGATAAATTAAATGTTCAGGAAATCACAAATGAGGATTCATATTGCCACCAAAAAAACAAACCTATGTAGACTTTTCAGGATTATTACTTTTTTGCCATTTTTGATGGGCATAGTCTGCATCTTGATTTAGACAATAGCCAAGGATTTAAGTCAAATTTCAGATTTAATTTGAAAACAAAACTGGCTGGTGTCCTTCAGTGGACCTAGATCTAGAAAGAGTTAAATCAAGGAAAGAAAACCTGTCAGACAACACTGACTTTCAATTATCCTACAATATGAGCAAAAGAATTGGAACCTTCTGTGGATGATAAAAATTCGAAATTCAGTGGATGTGGCTGACTCAAACTATTAGTGTACACAATCATAAGATGGCACCAATCAAACCTTTCTAATGCAATCAAGACAGTAGAGTGTAATCTATGAAGCATTTGGCAGATCTTGTAGTGAGTTTTCATAGGTTGAACTGTGCAAAGCAGTGGCCTAAATTTTGAAAAAACAATTGCCTCCATTTTACAAGTAATTTCTGACTTTTGATTGTTCCTACATTTGCTCCACATTATAAAGTCTCTGTTTTCAGACAATCTTAAAAACTAATATTTAGAAAAAGTCTTTGCAGATAATACAAAAACAATTATGAAAAAACCTTAAACCACCTGACACCTTTCATTCAATAACATCATGAACAACACTGTTAGGTTGGAAAGGGAATTAGGACAACATGTTTGATTGCAAGAAAACTATAGTATATGGCAATGGACCCCAATAAATTTCTACATGCAAAACACCACTTACCAGGAACAACATTTTCTATAATGCAGGCCTCAGGAAAAAGAGAAATATGCTTTGACAATGGTAGTGATTCACAAGCTTGCAAACATGATCCAATATTTAAATTATCATTCTCGAACTCCCAAACACCATCGGTAGTGCAAATAGCACAGGAAGATCCAACAAAAACTTGGAAAGTTTCATCACAAAAAAGACAACAAGCAGAGCCAACAGGTTGTGGTGAATTACTACACCCTTCTGGGAATATATTGCCGTTTGATATAGCAACTAAAAAACAATAAAATCAGGTGGGTTTATTTGCAATTCACAACAATGACAGCTGGGGTAAAACAAACGAAAACTAGAAAAAAGATGCGTTTCTCAAATGCAAGTTACAACCTAAAGGTCATGTGAAAAGAAAATTATCAAATTCGATTTTTTGATTGAATTTGGTAAAACATTTCTCCATGAACACACCTGCAAAATTTTTCCTGAGTGTGACCTAAAACGGCCAGGTTAAACACTTCCAAACATGGGAATCAGACAAGCTCTGATTCTTTTGGTGACTAATTGGCATTACGTAGTTCCAGAACATGCAATGCAGTGGTTTGTCATGAAGCATGCTTGTGTTGTTGCATATTGTCAGCAATCAACAACCTATATTGGGGAATCAGTAGGCTGAGGCGTGCAGCGTATGGCAGTGTTAACACGGCCAGAAAGGAAGGTTTGAAACAGTATTTTTTATTCCTGCTTTGTGTTGAAATGTTGAACTTTTAGAAGTGTTGCTTTGGTTTGCGTAACAGGAGGGTTCCCACACATTCATAAAAATCACTTTCCATACTTTTTCAATACTAAATTTAAAAAGTTCAATACAAATACTACACTTCATTTTTTGAAAATCTTAATGATGAAACTCAAATTTTGCACATTGCATAAATAATGAACTGCTTTGCCTTCAGTAAAATTTTGCCCAGGTACTTTTGTTTTCCCAGGTACATTTGTTTTGCCCAGGTACATTTGTTTTCCATTATGTACGTTTTGGCCAAATTCAATACTTTTTCAAGGTCGTAAAAACCGATTTTGAACTTCAATACTTTTAACACTCCGTTCAGAAAACTAGCGTAGCAGTTTTCATCAGCAAATATTGTCGATATTCTATATATTGGTGGAATTTTCCCGTTGCGACAATTTAGCAACCAACGCTTCTGCGACAGACCATTTTTACAGGCTATATGCACCACTGATCTGATTGCATGTATCAAACAAACACACTTTAATCTATTTACTCATATTGTTTATTTTGTACTGCACGGATATTATACCAGGTGTCCGCAAATACTTTTCAGCGCGATCCTAAATAGATATTTCTAACTTCCTGTGAACCAAACATTTTGCGAGCATATAATGTCATGGAAAATACTTCACAAATAAATATCAATTTCAAGACTAGTATTGGGCCATTGGCAGTAGCAAGTTTATTGCACAAAATTCTATGAAACTTAGCACACAAACAGTAATATATTGCAATTATTCTGTCTAAATAAAATATTAAACTTAAAATCTAAATTTAAATTATTTTGCAACACAGAGTGGAAGATCTTGCAACCCAAATTTGTGTTGTGCATAGGTGTAGGAGCAAGCAAATTTTTGGGGGTGCTAAGGATTTTTGCCCAAAGTTTCCCAACCTGCCCAAAAAGTTGTCGTGCAACATTGACCGACTGCATTTGTGGTGTGACCTCCAAAAAATGGTCTTCACATTTTTTAAGTCAAACAATGTTGGGTGCCATTTTTGCCCAGATTTTCAAGGATTTTGCCTAGATATTTAGGTATTTTGTTAGAATTTTCAGGGATTTTGCCCAAATTTAAGGATTTCGCCTGGATTTTCAACATGTCAAAACTTTTCGAGGTGCACTTGCCCCCCATCACCCCCGCCTCCAAAACCACTGGGTCACAACTGACCATTTTCGGAACCCTGTGTTACACTATGGTGTATGTATGATACATATGTTAAATTCTACTATTTTCTTGTCTTATCAGCATGTCAGAGAACTTATGGCTAAGTGCAGTGGTGCCCAACCAGTTGATTGCGGTCTACTGGTAGACCGCGAATTGTTCCAAAGTCAACCACGAAGGCTGTCGGAAAAAATAAATAATTATTATTAGGCAATGTATAGTGTCTTCTATTTAATCGGCCATTTGCCTTATAGTGGCTGCAAAGATTTCCTCTCTGAGGGAACATGTCCAAGTAACTGCCATTGTGACGTTTCAATAAGCATTAACAGTGGAGGCTCTTCAGTTGCCGGCCACATGTCNTGATGGTGGTATAGTGTTGTGCTGGTTATTCTTACTGAGACTACGAAAAGCTGTTAGTTTAGCATTAGTGGTATGCTACAGTACGTGTTAAGACAGTGGCGACTAAGACCATCACGGTTTAGCCCTTTGTGCTTACGAGCGCATTTTCCCAATTTAGGGTGTTGATTGGACAGTGGTGCTTTCTGCAGTCATGAGGTTGTCAATACTATCAGTTTAAAATACTGGTCTGAACGACCACTTTGTAGGAAGTTGATACATGTGGTTCCAGATGCTAGGATCAAGGTGTTGTCTAGCATCCTAAGCGTGCTCAGCCAGCTAGTAATGATTTTGTCTGTGTCATCACATGTTTGGATATGCTGTTGGTGTGAACTAATGATAAGCTGTATTTTTGTAAGAATTGTTTCTGGCTATTTGTGGATTAGGCACCAAAGTGCGTTACTATCTTTACAAAACTCAGTGCTTTTGAGGTTTAATTTGTGTGCTTTCTGAAAGTTTTTTTGTATCTCTACTAGTAGCTAGTGATCGGAGCGATTACTTTTGAACATTAACATGGCTGAGACGAAATGAGCCAAGACCTACCATTTTCACCCCGAGTTGGAGGAACAGCACTTTTTTTGTTATTCTCATTCAAAGCCTGTTTGTTTGATCTGCAATGCAACGGTAGTGCTGACAAAGAAAGGGAATTTAGAGCGGCATTTGAAAACGTTACGCAGAAACTACGCTATGGATTTCCCTGCCAAGACCTCTTTACGTGCCTCAAAAGTCCTGCACAGCTTGCAGCACGGCAGTCAATCTTTACCAAATCGAGAACCCAGGGTAAGGCCGCAACTGTTGTTTCTTATCGCATCAGTCGCATCCTTGCTAAACACAAGAAGCCATTCAAAGATGGTGATGTTGTGAAGGAAGCCTTTCCTGAGGCAGTAGACAGTCTTTTTGAAGACTTCAAAAATAAAACACAGATCATAAAGCCATTAAAGAAGTGCAACTCTCCCGCAATACCAATACAAGGCGATGTGAGGGAATGGCTGTGGATGTGGAGGAGCAACTAAGGAAGGATATTGACGCGTGTGAGTGCTTTTCACTCGACTTTGTGGAATCGACTGATATGGTGGATGTGGCACATATGTGTGAAGACATGAGCACCTAGTACGAACTACTCACCATTTTGCCATTACAAGGCAGTGGCGTATCTAAGGTATGGCAGGCATGGCACGTGCCATGGGCGCAACTTGCAGGGGGGGCGCAAAACTTGCTTGGCACAAATAAAAATTTTTATTTACAGTTTCTGGAGCCTCTATTTTGCACCCCATCCAACCATAAATTGCGCACCCATATCTAACATATTAAGTTGCGTCAGCTCCACCAAGCATTATGACAAAACTGCGGTATTGTGACACAAAACAATGGTCAAATATTGTGGCGCATTGTAACATAACAAGAACACTCGCTTGCCACATCTACTAGGCATCGTCTTTCTCACGGTATAAGAAAGGCCAAGACACTCCATGCTGCTGTATTTCAGGCAAGAAAATATAAGTCAATATCTGGTTGAAATGAGTTTAAGTCCTTGGCTGTGATAATCTGATCATGATGCAAACAACTGGTTTTGAGGTCATATACAGATTTACGTAACTGCTACGGACTGCGGCCACTCCGACTTTACGAAACTTCTTCGATAGCGACTAGTGTCCGATTAATAGGCTGAACACAATGCCCCAGTCCACAGACTAAGGTAGAGAACATCAGTTAGTCCTCGAAAAATCAGCATTTAGTATTGTTACTGTACCACTTGAGCAAAAAAATTTATCTCATTAAAGAAGAGGTTTGTTACTTGTGTTTAGATCTTGCTTTTTCTGTCCAAATTAGGCTTTCTGTTCGATGTCCAAGGATTTTGTACTGTCCTGACTATGAAAAACTAAAATCTATGAGTGACAATTTAGGAACTGTGCTTAGTTCATACGTAGATGGCAAGCAAATGTACGAGAATATTCCAGACTGCAAAATGCTAGATTCAAGCCATGCAACTTAAAATTATCATGTCCTGAAGTTCTTCGAATTGCTTTGCAAAAAACACTGATGATGGCAGTATCTAGTGCAAGCTGCAAGTGATCCTTCAGCAAAGTGAAGCGTTTCCTTTCATACCTCCCAAGCCTTAATGACTAAGAATAAGTCAGCTTTGAGAGTATAGAAGGGGACATTTGTGTACTTTAACCGGCAAAGATTGGGTGTATTAATGTTTCCTGGAAATTGCGTTTTTTTTCAAACAAAACAAGGTACATGATGCGTAAGAGTGCACATGATGTGTAATTGTACGTGATGTGCAAGGTACATGATGTGTAACTGGCTGACGGAAACCGCTGTAGTTTTTTTTCTGCTTGTTTGCTGCACCTGAAACTAAACACGATGCTTCTATAAGGTGATAACAACATCTTCTGTGCTGTTTTGTTTCAGCAGCAATTTTTTGTCAAACATCATGTGCTGGGCCTTTTTTTCCAACAATTAGTTGGTGGCTAGAATGCGACAACTATTTTGTACATGGTGCTTTGTAGGAAAAATTTACTTTTTGGGTAAAGCTCGTTATATTTACAAGGCCAGTTACTGTTCAGTGAAATTTTGGGCGATGCACAAAAATGTTTGCTATAGGCTGATTTCAAATTGCCTGTTTGCCTAAGCCATTTGTGGACACATGCCATTGCAATAGTTTATTCTAGAGTTGGTAGACATTATGTAAAAGTTTCCTATTTGGTTTGGTGGAGCACAAATATTTTTCTCAAGGCAAGTGTACTTCTTCAGCCACGTGTTTTGAAGTTTTCCGACGGCACCAATTTTCCAGTCACGTGTTCTTTTTATTCTGACGGTACCAAAATTTTCCAGTCACATGTTTTTCAGTTTTTTTTTCCGACGGCACCAACATTTTCCAGCCATGTGTTCTGCAGTTTTTTCCCTCGGCACCAAAATTTTCCAGTCACGTGTTCTGCAGTTTTTTCCCTCGGCACAAAAATTTTCCAGCCACACCTTCTGTAGTTCTTTTTTTCCGACAGCACAAAATTTTCCAGTCACGTGTTCTGCAGTCAAAATTTTCCAGTCACATGTTCTGCAGTTGCTTTTTTTCCAATGGCACAAATTTTCCAGTCACGTGTTCTGTAGTTCTTTTTTCCGACGACATCAATGTTTCAGCCACGTTGGAGGGATTCAAGCTAACTGATTTCAACCACGTATGATGTGGTTCTTTTCTCATGGCAACTGTTGCAGCGAAGTGTTAAGCGGTTCTTCAAAAACATTCACTCTTTGCAGATTTAAAAAATCCTGCAATTGCAATGTGCATAAATAATTAGCCAAGACATTTCCTTCCGAGTTACAATGTATGCTGACATTATTTTCATGAATGATGACTCTGACCTGAGTGACTTCAAGCTCAGTGACGATCCCAGCTTGTGACCAGCTGGTCCCAACCAACAATGATGCGCCGACCAGGTTGGGTTGCCCTGCTGGAAGATCGATGTGCACCACGCCATGTTGAAGAGCCTCAAGGAGGCGGTAACATCATTCCTCATGTCAAAGAATATTTCTCGTTGGCATACTCTGTACATGGACAACTTCTATTACAGTGTACATGGCTATGGAGGAGGTCAGCAAACCCACATGCATTGTTGATTACAACAAGCATATGTCAGGTGTGGATGGACTGGACCAGATGACTTCGTGCTACCCCAAGCAAAGGCGGGTGGTCATGCCAGCATAATTGACAGTGTGCTTGCGCTGCAGCGCGTAACTTAGTCTGGGGTTGTTTGTTTGAAGCTTAAATTTTTCTAAAAATTGTAAAAACCTAAACAAACACATCCTGAAAATTTTAGCGCGATCGAGCGTGATTTCTTTGAGGTGTTTACTTTTGCGCCAAGCATCTAGATGCGCGTGCGTCGCATGACTTCGCAACAGTCCAGCCAATCGACGACCGCCTGACGGAAACCGCTGTAGTTTTTTTCTGCACATGAAACTTAACACGATGCTTCCACAAGGTGATAACATCTTCTGTGCTTTTCAGATATTTCCTGCAACTAGAACAGAAGCGGTGCTGCTTTGTTTCAGCGGTTATGAGCAGACAAGCAAAGGTGGGTGGCCATGCCGGCATGATTGACAGTGTGCTTGTGCTTCAGGGCGTAAATTCGTCTATGCTTGTTTGTTGTTTGAAGCGTAAATTTTTCTAAAAATTGTAGAAACTCAAACAAACACATCCTAAAAATTTCAGTGAGATCGAGCGTGATTTCTCTTGAGTTGTTTACTTTTGCGCCAAGCATCTAGAAGAGCATGCATCACATGTCTTCGTAACAGTCCTAGCCTATCGACGACCGGCTGACGGAAACTGCTGTAGATTTTTTCTGCTTGTTTGCTGCATCTGAAACGAAAGACGATGCTTCTACAAGGTGATAACAACATCTTCTGTGCTTTCCAGATTTTTCCTGCAACCAGGACAGAAGCGGTGCTGCTTTGTTTCAGCGGTTATGAGCAGACAAGCAAAGGTGGGTGGCCATGCTGACATGACACACAGTGTGCTTGCACTGCAGCGCATAACTTCGTCAGTGCTTGTTTGTTTGAAGCATAAAATTTTCTAAAAATTGTAGAAACCTAAACAAACACGTCCTGAAAATTTTAGTGAGATCGAACGTGATTTCTCTGAGTTGTTTACTTTTGCGCCAAGCATCTAGATGCGCGTGCATCGCATGTCTTCGCAACAGTCCAGCCTATCGACGACCGGCTGACGGAAACCGCTGTAGTTTTTTTTTCTGCTTGTCTGCTGCACCTGAAACTAAACGCGATGCTTCTATAAGGTGATAACAACATCTTCTGTGCTTTTCAGATTTTTCCTGCAACTGGAACAGAAGCGGTGCTGTTTTGTTTCAGCAGTCAAGAGCCGACAACTGACGAATGTTCAGGCGATGTCTAAATAAATTTCAGCTTGTGTTTGGGTTGTTTTCATGTACTGGAATTTGTCAAAACACCTTTCGTTTGCAGTGTGTGCAGCAAAAACATACTGAAGCTTGAAGCTCATGAAGTGCTGTTGCAAAATTTATGTGAATTGAGCCTAGGCAAAGCGATTGTTAGGCGGTATGTAGAGCCTCAAAGCGCACATGCGATTGTGTACTCAGTCGAAAAGCAGAAAATCCCTTCTAGGCTGAGGTGTCAAATAAACTGTTATAACTTTTTTTCCTCTGAAACTTAATACTTGAAACTTCACAGGATGCTTGAAAATAAGTCTAGCAACATACTCTGTGAGTTTGAAATATCTGCAATGATTTGAATAAGCGCAGTGAACCTTCAAAGTAAAAAAATTGGAAATCCACCCCAGCTTTCACCCAATACACCCATCTAAATAAGGTGGAAACTTTTTTTGGTTTTGTTCATCAAAAACTAGATGATCAGCCGAACATTTCATATGTAGGAAGTTTTTTTCTAGCATGCATGGTTTTCCCAGTACAGCCTTTCCAAACAGCACCTTGCCTGCTCAAGCGTCACGTGCAAAACCATACCAGCAGCATAGCAATAGAGCCAAGTACGAATATATCGTACGCTGGCTCTCAAAGTGTTAAGATCAATTTCAAAACTGGTTGGAAGTAAAATCCATGCTGCAAAACATGAGAGTAGAGTTTTGAAAATAACCAAATAAACGCATTCATCCCAATACTTTCTAGGTTTAACCAAGAAATTCAGGTTCAGATAATGGTTTTGAAATTGATTTACCCAACTAAAAGCTACACAAAAGCATTGCATGTTTTCATCTCTTTATGCAACATCTTTTGCATTGTAACAAATAGCACCACCAATGTAGCTGAACTGTACAAACATAGTGGGGTTTGCTGAAACTACTGTTTAGCTTGTCAAATGGAAAAAAATAAATTCGGCAGAAGTAATATTGAAATGTGAAGCAAAAAATTGGCCAACTATGACAAAGGGCACAAAATATTGTCAAGCAAAAAAATAAAAACCTTACTTGATTTTCATACACACAAGGTACTTATTTTTCAGCAAGCATGTGCAGATTCATAGTTTTGTTATACTTGCTTACAAAAGAAAACAACAACATTTGATCGATGTAACTATCACCTGGAATTTCCAAAGGGGGGCATGCCTTTATGCATAATGGAACCGGTCCTTTCCAAAGTTCATCTCGGGTACAGACAAGGGTTACTTCTGGTAATGTTTGTTCCCCATTTGAAATGTATCCGTCAATACAAGAAACAATGCATCGGTCGCCAACCAGGGCTGGTGTTTTAGTGCATTGTGAAGGTCTAATCTATGTTCATGAGCAAAGGATGCTACAGAATACATACTCCATATGACTAAATATTCCATAAAAAACAACAACAGATAAATCGACAACTTTCCACTTTCAACTAACAGGGCAACATGGCAGAAGATTAGTAAGTTCAATGCTTTTTCTGAAATATATGAATGACTTTGAAAAGAATGCATGTAACTCTTTACACTCCACAATTTCTCAGGGGCACTCCCTTGAATAACACAATTCTACCAATCATACCACTTGGTCATCTTCATGAGGAATTATTGGACAGCTTGGGTCACACTCTGGTAAGCCACCAACCACATTCCATGTGCCATCATCCATACATATTGCAGAACTTCCTCCTGATGTTTGCAAAAAATTATGTAGGCAAGAAAATGTGCAGTTCGTGTTTTTCAAATAGAAGCCATTTGAAAATGAGGTATTGCATTGAACAACAACACCTTCTCCAACTACAATTGGTGAACATCTGGAAGCAAAAGGACAAAAGAGTATGATATTTTTACATTTTCCAGCAGTTTCAGCCTATTCCAATGGTAACTACAAAAACTTTCAAAAGCAGCAAAACCAAAAAAGCATGTACCGTATATACTCTCTTATTAGCAACATCTGCAGATAAGATGCAGCAGAAATTTTAGCCACATACTGGGAATCAAGGGTACTTCACGAATAAGCCGCAGGTTAATTGACCTTTTCACCGGTGAAGACCCTGCGCGATCAATCAACTACAAAATATTGATTTTTACATGCAAATACAATGAAAGTCCATTGTATTGTTCAAAACCTTAGAAATCTTCTTTGTCGGAAGAAAGAAGTTCGTCTATAAGTACAGTAGATCATCGTAGGTGTCATCTTCATCTGTGTCATGGGTGTTGTCGCGAACATCTGTCCAGAGAATGTCATCTTCTGTTCCATCAAGGCTATTGCTGATAGAAAACTTTGTGCTTCTGGGTATGTTGCGCGTATAAGCCGCAGGCAAAATACAGGCCACATTCCAGGTAAAAAAAGTGCGGCTAATAAGCGAGTATATACGGTAACTTCACTGCATGTTTTATACACAGAAAACCCAAATGTTTGACACAACAGTTGAATAAAATCAAGCAATTCGACATCACACACACTATCCATTGATACAAACATGAAAACCATGGGAGCTAAAATAGCTGAAAACAAAGTGCTTGCTTTGCACATCACTACCATTCAATCAAAATATGAAAAAAATTGTTTGCCACAAATTGACTCATCAGAAATCACAAGCATCACACAAGCTTATCAGATATAACAACAATAATATTCAACGTGCAATTCGAATCCTGAAAAAATGGTCACATGCAAGTTGTGTCACATACACCCTCCAGAACAAACCTACATTGCTTTGCTACCAATCTTGTGTTTCGTGGTGGGTGACCACAAGTTTTAAAATGCACGTGTGCAGACACTTCACACAAGTAATGTTGGCTATTTTTTGATTCAATGCATGAAGATTTCGCATTCACCGGACTTAAACCCCCCACATTTTCATCTGTGGGGATACCTTAAGGACAAGGTGTATGGCAACAACCACCAGACTATCCCTGTCTTGAAGGCAGCAATCACAGCAGCAATAAGAGCGATCCCAAGGGAGGAATCCGGTCATCAAGAACTTTGCCTACCAGATCCAAATGTGCCTGCAGCGCCGGGTAGCTCATTTGGAGCACATTTTTTGAGCGCCAGTGAAACAAAAAGTTTTTGACTTGAAACTTTAAAGATGTCTGCTACACAGGCTTGACCTAATGTAGCTGAAGTTTTGTGTCAATCTAAATAAAATTTTGGAAGTTATTTGATTTTTGGAGATGACTTTTTTTGTGTCACCCTGTAGCTGCTTAGACATCTAAAGTGAAACTGCAAATGATGAATTAGACGAACAAAATGCTTCTTAGGGACAGAAAGAGGTGACGAATTAGACGATCTGGCAAATGACACGAACAGAAATGTACACAAAAGATAGGGATTCTGCCAGAACTGACGAAAAAGTGACAAAAAGCGATCTAAACGATGACGAAATGAACGAGTTCTACTATATAATAATATTTTGTTGTGAGGCAAAAGTAGTTGTTTTCTAGGATCTAAAATGAATAGATCTGAACATGATCTAGAATTGATAAATGATATATCACTGGAGGGTGTATGAAATAATTTTTCTCACAGTACAAAAACCACAACAATCGAGGCTGTAAAAAATGAATTGCTAAAATGATGTCATTGGTGGTGGCATGAAATGACTTTTCTTACAATGTGCTAGACTTGTGCATAGCTACTCTGCAAAGCAGTTTGAGGCTACACACTTGTTTCGCATGTGACAGACCACTATGCACCTCCAAAGCCGTGCACAAAAAGTGTTTGTCTTTATGAAGACAATTCTGTAAGAAACATAATGAAGTATGCTGCACAGGTGAAGCAAACATAAACTTGACTGAATTGTTCCAACAGGTATTTCCTTTACTTCTTTCTTCAAATCGAACACTCAGTAGTATTTTTTCAAATTATGTCCTAGTTTTCAGTTTGGCATTTATTTTTGTCAACATGTCACACAGAAGATATTTTGGTCTCAATGATATGCTGGAGGCTCTTGAAGAAGGAAGCAACAGCAATGCTGGTAACCTTGCTGGTGAAGATGACAAGAGCTGGTGATGTGTATGAGCCTGGTTCAAGTAAAAAACTTGAGGAAAATGATGAATCAGATGGGGATAAAGAGGACGTAACGCTTTCACATTCTATAACAACTCAGCCATAAAAAAACTAAGAAGATGCCAAAAAATATACTTGGAGGAAGAAAGATTATGGCCCTTCATACACTACATTTACCAGGGATCAATTTGAGATTCCAGAGAAAGTTGGTTGACCATTGAAGTATTTCCAGCAACTTGTCAAAACAAATATGTTGGAACTCTTTGAGTTTGCTCTAGGCTTCTTCACCAATTGGTGTAGTCAAGCATGCCTTGCAATGCAATGATTAAGAGTAGTTCAGTCACTTGGTAAAAGAGGAACAATGTTGATTTACTGTGTAAAGGCGTAAGGCCAACTAACTGCAAAAGCATGAGGCCAGCTCATGAGATAAAACTCATTGGTGCTGTGATTGTATAAAAATCGTTACTGCTTCGCTGAAATGAATGATTTGCATCTCTGACAGCTTATGATCAATTGAACAGGTACAGATAACGAAAAGCAAGTGGTTGTGCATTTGTCATTATTATCATTAAGGACGTTACATAATTTTTCAAAACGGTGTCCTTGGCTTGTTGGAAAGCATGGAAGAAGCTGGGTGTTCAGTACAGACTGCAGTGTCTGAATTCTGAAGTGGCATTATAAACGAACAAGTATGAAAAGGACAAGAAGTGGTTTCATCGCCAGTGCATAAAGCAGGCCTGCAGGCCAAATCCTGCCCATTGCGTGGTTGGATCCGACCCGCGCGATTATTTTGTGAAATAAAAACTTCTTTGTTTGCCTGAGAAGTCTATCCAGTTATACTTCAATAACTGGTGACTATAGATTTCAATTACTTGCAACCTTAACGTAATTGCTTATATTTTATTGTTTTTCTGT
>JGI24159J19872_10007649_pt1 | contig 14151 bp, 7 predicted proteins | sample Ectturendosymbi4_FD_19872 | JGI IMG/M metagenome (IMG submission 19872) | reverse complement strand
ACTGGCAGGTCTGCAAGCTCCTCTCGTCTGTGCCCCGTTTCAGCATATTCCATTGCTTCACAGCTCATGTAGAACGGGGCACACAAGACGAGGGACCGCGAGTCCACGAGGCTCGTCAACAAGCAGCTGTCCGACCTATGGAAGATTCCAACACCTGATGGAGATAGTACCTCTGGTCCCTTTAAGCCAGATGAGCTTTCTAACGCCATCAACCACGTGGAGCCAGGAAAATCCCTGGGATTAAATTATATTTCCCAGAGTTTATACTCCATGCCGGATCAGCTCTCACATCCTGGCTATGTGGTTTCTTGACTTCCTGCATACGCCAACTCAAAATTCTCAGGATCTGGAGAAGAGGTAGTTGCGATTCCTAAGAATTGGTAGTTGCGATTCCTAAGCCGAATAAGTCATAGGGGGGCAAAGAGTTATCACCCTATGTCTCTACTGTGTCTCCTTCAAGATCCTCTGTGTTCGTGTCGAACGTGATCCAATACATCGATCCACTGCTGCTGTAGAAACAGTAGGGCTTTCGACACGAGATGTCGATCGTAGATCAGGTCACTTTGCTAACGCAAGACATCAAGCTGGGCCTGTGTTTGTCGATCTCACAGCAGTCTACGACACTGTATGGCATCGCGGCCTCACCTGCAAGTTACTGCGATTTCTACCTGACAGACACATGGTCCGGATGATCATGGAGATGGTTGGCAATCGCATCTTCACCTTTACCACCGGTAACAACAAATGGAGCAGGTTACGACACCTCACGAACGGCTTCCCACAGGGATCCGTCTTGGCACCTCTTCTTTTCAACATCTACACCTCTGACTTGCCAATCACCCTCTCCAGAAAGTATGCACACGCCGACGATCTAGCAATCATGCATGCTTATGGAGTCTGGCAAGCAGTGGAAGGAGAGCTCAGCAAAGATATGGCGACTATGGGTAAATACCTCCAGACCTTGAAGCTAAAGCTCAGCACTGCAAAAATGGTGTCTACAGTTTTCCATCTCAACAACAAGGGAGCTAAACGTGAGCTGAAAGTCAACTTTGACAACGAAACCCTGCCCTTCTGCTCCGAGCCCAAATTCCTCGCAGTAACGTTGAGCAGGTCGCTCACGTATCCACGACACCTCGAGTCGCTACGCAAAAAGCTGACATCACGAGTCACACTCTTGAAGAGGCAGCTTGTTGGCTCGGGCTGGGGTGCTGAGGAAATATCATTGGGAATAGCCACCTTAGCCCTGGTCCATTCAACAATAGAGTACTGATCTCCTGCCTGGTACCACAGTGCTAACACGCGCCTCATTGATTTTGTGATCAACGACGCCTTGCGAACTGAGACTGGATGCCGGCGTTCTGTACTAGCGGACAACCTTCCCATGCTCGCAGGCATCCAACCAGCTGAGCTTCGTGGCAAAGGAGCTAGCCTACTCTGTTTCTAGCACACCGTATCATGGAGCCTGCACATCTGCACCACCCAGCTCTCACCAATTCACTCGGTGGGAATGCACGGCAACTCAAATCGAGACACCGATTTGTACCCGCCGCACAACTCACAGTTCATCTGACAACAACAACATACGTACGGCGCGCTGGGCGGATCACCGATGGAATGCGGAGTGGTTGGACAACACTACGAGACTCCGTGCTTTCATCCCCGACATCAGCACCCACCCTCCTGGATGGCTCTGCCAAGAACAGCGTGGGTCCGGCTTAACCGCCTCCGCACCGGTGACGGACGCTTCCGCTCCTGTTTGTACAAATGGGCTATGGCCTCCTCTGCGGCTTGTGAGTTTGGCGCAGAAGAACGAACCTTCGACCATGTTGTTCTCCAATGTCCAAACCATCGATCTCCTCATGGACTGCACGTCCTGACGGTTCTGGACGATGAGACAATCGAATGGCTGCTCAACACCTGCCCTGAGATCTAGAGCAGCCTAGCAGGATACGAACTAGCTCAAACGATGAAGAAAAAGGTGTAGCCTACTACGCACTAGTAGATTTCCACGTGTCCACTGACACCTGTTCACAACTTAATTCTGGTTTTCTTATTTCTATTCATGTGCCCCTCTGCACTAAACTGATTTCTAACTTATACCCTTGTTGTTCCATTAACACTAACTTTGCCTACGACATCACAGTTTGGGTGTTATTGAAAGTACCATACAGTCGTTGCCATTACGGGTAGTATTTAAATGCTCTCAGTAGCTTTAAACGAAACTTTAGTATGCTAAAATGAAAGTAAGTCATTCAATGTGCGGCCCTCACGAAGATAGTGACATCATTTTTGGCCCAGTAAGGTATTTCGGTTGGACATGGCTGTTCTAAGCGAAGCTTCTATTTGCAACATTGATATTGTCATCCTGACGACTAAGAAAGATTTGCGTCGTGCTTTGTTGCTCTTATTTATGATTCACAAAGCTGTACTTTTGCTACAACAAATAAGCCAATGAACGTTATGACGCATTTAGCGCAAGGCCAAGTTGCCTGGCGAAATGTTAAGGCAGCTTTACACAGAATCCGGTTACGCCTTACGATCCGGCTTATGGCTAACGGCAGTCTTCCCACATGCAGCAAGAACACCATGACCGTCAACACCGGCAATCCGGATTACTTAAAACAATTTTAAGTTAACAATTTTAAGTAAGCCGGAAGCCAGTCGAAACCGAGAAAATTCACCCGGATATGGCCAACGGAGCTTGTGTGAAGACTTCCGTTGGCCATAAGCCGGATTGTAAGCCGTAATTGGATTCTGTGTGAAGCCGCCTTTACACTGGGCAGAACTTCCTGTTTTGATCAGGGCTGTGGAGCCGGCACTCAAATTTCAGGCTCTGGCTCCAGCTCCGGGCATCTAATTTTTTTGGCTCCGGCTCCAACATTTTGAACTTTTTGGCTCCGGTTCCGGCTCCAGAACAATTTGGTTCAGAAAACAGAAAAAACATTGTATTACATGTATAACTCGCTTGAACCAGAACCCAAATTTCAGGCTCCCTCTCCGGTTCATTCATCTAAAAATTTTTGGCTCCGGATCCGGCTCCAGCAATCCAAAATTGCTTGGGCTTCGGCTCCACAGTCCTGGTTTTGATGAATTCACAGTTGAAAATCAAATTGATGTCATAATAAAAAGAACGACGATTCGAAGGAAAACTAACTGCAGGGAGTTCATTATTCGAAGCGTGCATCACCAGAAGTGAGGATAATTTACATAGCAAGTGTTTTTCGGCTTTGCAACGCACGTAGATTCGCGGGTAAGGTTTGCGTCACAGGTAATTTATCAAGCGCAATTTCTTCATGTCACAAATAAGCATTCGCTGTGGCTTGCACAAGTTCATAGCATTCAAAACGACGTCTCGAAGTCCACGGTGCGAAGACTGCGTGGCAGTACTTGCACACGCCTGCTGATCAACACCTGCGAAGATCATCAGTCAATTCAACATCGTGGTTTGTGCCAACAGATGCATTTTGTTATCATCACACGAACGTATTTCTTCATCACCGCGAACGCACCAGTATCTACAATTGTGTTTTAAGCTCAGTTCAGTTTCGTTTATACTCGGTTTCTTGTGCCGTGGGCCACGCGGCTGCTTTTGAGTTAATGCTGCACTAATGAAACGTTTCCTTGCAGGCTTGCACCCATCCACCAACGCCGAGCACGAGGCTGGGCAGGGTGCAAGTGCCGTTGTTGAAGTTTTCAATATGACCCGACCTGGAATCGAACCAATGATACCAGCTTACCTGGTGTGTGTCAATTAACTGTTTGTGAAATAAAGGAATTGCCCAAACAAGCTAAATATTCTGCTGTCTCGAGTGTTGAATGGAGACAGTAAGTATGTTATTCGAAACACTACGTAAGGTCCTGCACATAGGCGTAGCCAGGGGGGGCCAAAGGAGCCATGGTCCCCCCCCCGATTTTTTAGAACATAAAGTCATTTTGTGCTTTGAGAGGCGTTTTTCCAAACAAGATAGCGTTATTCGCCTAAAATCAAATATTTTGGTCCCCCAAAAAATCCCCCCCCAATTTTTTGGCTGGCTACGCCACTGGTCCTACAGGTTGTAAACAATGTCTGTGAGTTTGGGATCCTGGACGGGGTGGGGGCAAAGACGTGCCTCCCCCTCAGGAGCATGCAGAGGTATGGTGTGCCCAAGGCATTGAATTCCCCCCTACTAAGTTGGGAAACGTGGGAAATACTGGCATTTGAAATACGTAATAATGTTGACAGCAAAACAAGTTTCGAAAAATAAAATTCATGCAGCATTTTTTAGGAGCCTTACAGCACAAAAAGGCATCTAGTCACAGCATTTCAATTTTTTTAGTTGAACTATTAGGATCCCCCAGCCCGGGGCTGTCGCCCCGTTCGCCCTCTTCTCCGCACGCCCCTACTCCGCCTAGAAATCTGAAAAGCAACAATTTACGGTTTAATGGTACCTGCTTCCAGGAGTCGATAGCACGGTTTTATTATGTCGTCTCCATTTTCACCAATTGTTTTGTCAAATTGAACTTTTCCAAAGACTAAAATTTACTACATACATTTAAAGTTAGCTTCTCCATGGCAGACTGCATTGTGATGAAAAATTGTGACTCGCCTAGATCTTTGTTACTCTAGCGTTGTAGTGAGTTCCATCAGAATCTGCCTGGCCACTAGAGAGGCTCGGTCTTACCTGCTGTGGCGATAATTGCTCCATATAAAAATATTGCACATTAAGACTCACAGAAGTCTTCCACAAAAATCTGGCCACAATTTATTAAAACAGGAATATTAATTTCGCTCAAAAGAGCATCGTCGCTTCCACAAAGTGAAAACGCAAAAGCTGCAAGGCAGTGAACAAAATAGTAAATCACGAAAAATACGAGTCGGCATGCTATCACGTTAAGTGTTGTATAGTAATACCGAACTATCGCCAGCGATGAAGTGCAGCACGGTATCAGCGCTAGAAATCGAAAAACACGTTACAGCTCTGCAGCAAATAGATAAGAAAACGCCGAAGTCAAACCGTGGAGCGAGAAGTCACGTATCAAGAAGAACGGCATTGGGTAAAACGCAATTATGTGATACCAGGCAAAATCATTTTGTTAATGTCCGCGTCGATTTTATGAAACCATTTCATCCTCACACTCATCGAGATAAGCCGCGTTGGCTCGTTCTACAAATGTTACTTCAGAACCTTGCGAAATGGGTGGGTTTTCCGTCACATCATGGTATTTATAAAAGTGTATCTAACAGGGCTGATTTGTCGGAACTAGCGTCAAAAGAATTCCATGTACTACGCTGAGCATTCCAGCAAGTGGAGAATATATTTAACGTCTGTCCTACACATTACTTATTTCTAAAGAAACCAAAATTCAATAAAGTAAAATTTTTTCTGCCTTTTCTAAAGTTTATGAAACGTCCACAAACCAAATTTCACGCTCATACCAAGAGGGAAGTCCAAGTTATTAGGTCAAAAAAGTCAAAATTTATCATTAGGTCAAAATTTATTGTTGGGTCAAAAGTTTCTTGCAGCACAATTTTTTTCTCTTCATCGATATTTTATTGAAACTACATTTTTTCTCTTCATCGATATTTTATTGAAACTACAACAACATATATTGATATGTTTTGCAAGTTTAGTTGCAATTCTGTAATAATAATGGGTTTGTAATAATAATCTGTAATAATAATCAATCTATCATGCCCAAAGTTAAGAACCAATTTTTTAAATTTTGAAACATAGAGTGCATGAATATGCTTCTGGCTTAACCTCAACACCTAAGGCTGAATTATTTTGCAGTTGCAAATGCAGAAAATTTGTAGGTCAAAATAAAGTTAAAATTAGTAAGTTATAAAGTCAAAATTTTAAGTTTTTAGGTAAAAAATTGGTTGCCCTACTTATTAAAAACGGAGCAAGTTGCCACGTAAATCCCATAGTCGGTGCAATTTAGTTTGTGTTTAAGCTGAAATATTTTATATATGGTGTTTTTAAAACTTCAGTTTTGTTCATGATCGATGTTAGATGGCGACCAAAATTGCCACACAGTGTACAGTGACCACATGGTGCGTATGAACCAGTCGCTGTAGCAGTGCATCAAAGTGCATGGTTATGGAATTTCAGATACTTTTGTAAGAGAAAAAAATTTATTATGTTTCACAAGTGCTATCTTTTTGTGGTGGGTCTATTTGACACTTATTTCCTTGCATCTAGTACCTCAATGCATACCCATTGCTAGAAGATTTTTGCTTATAAACATATACCTCAGGCCCGCAGAATAAAACAAATTATTAAAGACTAACACATTAAAAATAAAATACGTTTTGAAATATCTTAAATTTAGTTTTTCGAAACTTGTTTTGTATCAACACTAATTTTACGTATTTCGAATGCCTGTATCTCTTGCACTCCTCAATACAAGACTAGAATTTGGGGGGGGCATGCAATGAAGTACTTGTCCTGGGCATCACCAGACCCCCCCTGGCTGCCAGCAACGAACCGATCCAGATGTGGGTGTAAACAAGCGAGGCCTGTTAGGAAACTTTCTGTCGCCCGCCGTATATTTTATGCATGCAAATAAGTATCAAACAGGCCCACCAAAAATAATAGCAATTGTGAAGCATGATAGGAGATAGAGTTGTCTGTTTTTTCTATTACAAATAGCATGTAAAATTGTAAAACCATGCAGTTTGATGCATTGCTGCTTTTGCTGTCTATTATGCCTTTCTGAGCTATAAACAGATTGCTAGGGACATTTTTTAATAAAAAAAGATGAAAAAGTAACTCTTTTTGTTCAACTAAAACAGGGGCCTGCAAATTACGGTCAGCGGGCTAAATCCGACCTGCGAAGCCACTGCATCCGGCCGCAAAGACGTTTGGTCAATAGCCTAATTAAAGCAAAGATATTTACGAAACATTTGGTGATTTGGTAGAATGTGACATATCCCGAAACAATCACAGTACGTAAGATGTCCGGCCTTCGAATTGTTGTGCAGCAGCTTATGTGGCCCTCTCTGGTAAAAAAAAGTTTAGTTTGGAGACCCTGAACTAGAACATATGAATAATTCAGTTACACACTTACACGTATAAATTTCTCTCTCCCAAATGAGCTCTCCTATCGGAACATACTTATATTTCCTCATTTTTCATATCGACTAAAAGGAATTATCCTTTAATGCTGATCAAAGCCAAGTTTGTTAGTCGTTCCTGTGACATGGAGGATCTTAGACATGTTTTCATCATTTCAACTTTGAAAATGACCTCTCATAACTTGCAATTGAAAATCCACTGGTGAGCAGAAACATATGTGCAATGCATAATTTTGGGAAGACATCCCTGCTGAACTGCACTAAAAACTCAAGAGCTTGCTTAGGATTAGAGGGAACTGCATTTATAGTGAAATGATAATAAATTTAGGAATGATATAAACCATGCATCTAATGCTTTTCAACAATATGTCGCTGCCATACTCGCGCCCCACTTGCAAACCTTTCACGTCTCCCAGTTTAAACAACCCAGGCTCTCTAGAGAGAATCAAGAGATATTTTAAAGACTACAAGTCGCAGATTAACAATAAGCTAGCAGGAATTGGCCAGCCTACAAAGGGGGAAGAGGGATAGAGTGTAAGGTCTTAAGATAACGATGGCATGGCAGTACTTCATCTATCTCTCGGGTAACTTAAAACACATTGGCATTCCCCCCTCAGGCAAGTTCGCATCATGTCCATGCAACATATGTTAGTAGTCTTACAATACGAAGAAGCATCTAGTTGCAACATTTTCATAAAATTGTATTTTTGTAATTTCGCTCTTTGCATGCCCCTGCCTCGGATGCCCGCGGCCGTCGCCCGGTTTGCCCCCTCCTCTGCACGCCCCTGCAGTGACAGACCACTAGTTCTATAAATGTTTTAAACGTAGCCAGTCTGTCTTTAAAAATCGAGGGAGCTTCAGTGTCTGACGGAAGCGCTTCTAGAGCCTTCGGTTGCAAGTGAATCTATTTCAATTGATTACTTGATTTAGATTGCAGTAACTCGATATCAGAGACAGACCACAAGAAGGTAGGCAATCACGCTTCAATTCACAAGTGTTCGCTCGGTTGAAACGTAAGTCATTTGAAGTAGGATTATGATAAGCCCCAGGGCCGGCCCTAGCAGATGCGGGGCCCAATGCAAGACCTGGGCGCGGGGCCCAATGCAAGACTTAGGCGCGGGGCCTCTCTGAGCAGTAATTTCATGATGTCATCATGTTCAGTCAACCGTGTTACCATCGTGGTAGAGCGCAGATATACAGCGCAGCACTAACACGAGAATTGAGCACGTTTGCTAACGTTCGAGAGGAAATTTGCTAGCTCTGACGAGAGCGTTCTTTGTTAACAATGAAATTTGTACGGCGTTTCTGCTGAATTCTCAAGCGCAAGGTGTATCTGGCAAAAATGAACAATCTTCCCAAACAACATGGCACGGGGCCCCACAGGCGCGGGGCCCAATGCAGCTGCATCGGCTTAAGGACGGCCCTGATAAGCACGGTAAGAGAACAACACCGTTTGAGAACGCACACAACAACATCGATGACCAAACGAGCGTAAATACTGTACACTGAACACCTAGACATACAGTAATGCTGGCCTAAACGAGCGGTACGAGTACAGACCACAGCAAGAGCAGTGCGTTGATTGGTTAAATGACTATTACAACAATATGGTCCCACGCACGGTGCACTTCATTACAGTTATTGCTAATTTAACTACCAACACAGAATATTTGTTACAAAATATTTGTAATTATTATACTTACAGTTTCTAAATACCTTCATATATTTCAACCCGGCAAGTCACGCCACACAGCCGCAATTCTCGTCCAAGCACCAAGACCACCACGCCTCAAACGATAGTTTCTTTACAAGAAACAATCTTCATGTTTTTATTGCTTATTTAAACACTAGCATTGCGAAGAACTTGTACTTGGCCATTGGTACATCATTGATTGTTACAAAATATGGATGAACATAATCTTCAATTCTATATGGTAGACAAAAACCGTTCCAGATCTGCGAAAAGAAATAAGGCTCAAGAACATGACTCAAAAATAACTTGCTCGCCAACCCACCTGAAAAAATTTCTGTTTACGCCCAATAAATGAAATGTTTTTGTCGCAACAGCTCCAGTGTTGTCCTGGATTAAGAAACGGGTGGTAAGTCGTTACGTACAACGTTTTCTGCACAAGTCCAAGTTCTTCAGTTGGATTAAATCACTTCACCTCATTGAACTTTGCATTTGTCTGCTGCTCCACTTTCGCATCTTCCGAATGCATCTTCTTCTTCGTCGTTTGAGCGAGATGTTACTATCTACTGCTAGGCCGCAATAGATCTCGGGGCAGGTGTTGAGCAGCCATTCGATTGTCTCAACGTTCAGAAACGCCAGGCCGTACAGTCCATGAGGAGATCGATGGATTGGACATTGGAGGACAATATGATCGACGGTTTGTTCTTCTGCGCCAAACTCACAAGCCGCAGAGGAGGCCGTACCCCATTTGGACAGGCACGAGCGGAAGCGTCCGACACCGGTGCGGAGGCGGTTAAGCTGAACCCACGCTGTTCTCGGAAGGGTCATTCCAGGAGGGTGGGTGCCGGTGTCGGAGACGAAAATACCGAGTCTCGTAGTGTTGTCCAACCACTCCACATCCCATCGGTGATACGCCCAGAGCGCCCTACGTATGTTGTTATCGGGTGAACTGATGAACGCTATTCAGGTGAGCGCTGAGTGGAGCAGGTGTCCAGGTTCCATGGCATGGCGTGCTAGAGACAATGTGGCTCCTTTGCGACTAAGCTCAGAAGGTTGGATGGCTGCGAGAATAGGAAGGTTGTCCGCTGGTGTAGGACGCAGGCATCCAGTCACAATTCGCAAGGCGTTGTTGATGGCAGGGTCAATGAGACGGGTATAGCACTGCGGCACCAGACAGAAGCGCAGTCCTCTGCGGTTGAGCGGACCAGGGCCAAGGTGGCTAGTCGCAACGTTGTTGCTCCAGCACCCCCAGGCAGAGCCATCAAGTCGCTTCAAGAGAGCGAAGCGTAATGTCAATTTTTGTGAAGTGACTCGAGGTGTCGGCGATACATGAGCGCCCTGTTCAACGTTACTCCCTAGTATTTGGGTTCGGAGCAGAAGGGCAGGGTTTCGTTGTTGTGGTTGACTTTTACCTCACGTTTTGCTTCCTTGTTGTTAAGGTAGAAGACGGCCGACACCATTTTTGTAGTGCTGAGCTTCGTTGGCAGGTCATAGAGTATATGTGGATGTTGAAGAGGAAGGGTGCCAGGACGGATCCCTATGGAACGCCGTTCTTGAAGCATCGTAACCTGCACCGGTTGCCGTTGCCACTGGTAAGGGTGAAGCTGCGATTGCCATACATGTCCATGATCATGTGGACCATGTGTCTGTCAGGTAGCAATCGCAGTTGCTTTCAGGCGAGGCCGCGATGTCACTCATAGGCTGCTGTGAGATCGACAAACACAGCTCCGGCTTTCTTCGTAGCCGAAAGGCTGTCCTCGATATCCTGTGTCAGCAGGGTGACCTGGTCTACGGTCGACCTCACGTGTCGAAAGCCCGCCTGCTCCTGCGTGAGCAGTGGGTCGACGATTGGTTCGACTGCCTTAGGGATCGCAACTATTACTGGTCTTCTCCATGTCTTTGGAATTTTGACTTGGCACATGCAGGAAGTGAGGAAATCGCAAAACCAAGATTTGAGAGCCGACCCGGCGTTGAATATAAACTCCGGGAAGATAGAATCCATACCAGGAGACTTTCCGGACTTCAGGCACCTGAGGGCGGCAGCAGGATCCTCTGGCGCGAAGGGGCCAGATATGCTGTTTCCCTCAGTTGTTGGGACCTTCCATAGGTCGGACAGCTCCTTGTTGATGAGCCTGGTGGACTCATGACTCCTGGTCTTGTGTGCTCCGTTCTTCACGAGTTGTGAGGCGATGGAGTTTGCAGAGACGGGGCACAGGCGAGAGGATCGTCCACGAATAGACCTGCCAGTAAGTTTATTGATGGCGTTACCACGCCTTGCCGGTGGAGTGCGAGAAGTCGATGAAATTGACAATTTCTTCCCACTGCTCCTGCTTCTTCTGTTCGAGCCAAGAAAGTAGGGACGCACCGGCTCTATCAGAGTCAGTCCCCGCTGGAACTCGGAGGAAGGAGCGATGAAAGGTGTCGTACTCTTTGTCCTAACATGGCACATACTGTAGTTATTGCGAGGGCCACGTGGGGTACATTGTTTAGCCGCAGATAGCAGGTTTTCGAAACATTCCTGGTATGCCTTCTCGATGTGTGTTGAGTCCGGAGGTGGCAATCCCTCAACAGATTCACTTGTGAGAAAGCAAAAGCACTTCCAATCAGCCTTACGAAAGTTCCAACGCTTCACCGGATCGCTGTAGGCAGAAACTTTGAGCCTAGGTGGCATTATGAGAAAGGGTCGGTGTTGTGACCGCGGGAACTTTCCTAGAATACGTTTGTCCGGCAGTCGGTTGTCCTGGCCGACACTCGCAAAGGCCAGGTCCAGGTTGGTGCCGACGTTCAATCGGTGAGAGGAGAAACTGACTGCTCTCTATGGATCGTACAGCAGCCCGAGGTTTCGGAATGCATAATCGAAAGTGAGACTCGGTTACAGTTACTTTTTTTTCACCAACCAAAAGGAAATTATTTTCTCTACAAGATTGAAAAATTAATTAGTCTACTAGAAAGAGTAAATTTTACAGTGTCTGGTTTGCCATCATTCTTTTAAACCATCCCAGGAACGGTTTTGTCTCGATTATTTTTTTCTAAACTGAAAAATGCTATTGGCATGAGCCAACAATCTTTAATCTATTCCGCCCAGTGACGCGTCTGATTGTAGTTCTGTGATCCTATCATCCCCAAAAGAACTGCAGTTATCTAGTTTTTAGCAGATTTCAGTAGCAATACCACAGCATGGAACTTGTGCAGTTCACTTTGAAAAACTTCATCACCCCTTGAAATAGCTTCAAGTTAAACTATACATTTCGGAAAAACGTGCCATATATGCCATATATGATATATGGAAAAACGTAAAACGCATTACATATATGCCATATATGGCATATATGGAAAACGTGCCATATATGGAAAAACGTGCCATATATGGAAAAACGTTCAGGGAAAGTTGTCATTTCTTGCATGTTATTACTGAACAGAATTAAAACATCCGCTGCTGTTAGGATTCTTTAGATTTGTATGTTACAGCACATTCTTTGTTTTTTCATTGCATGGCTCTTTTCAAATCAACGCACGCTTGAGACCTTAAAATCTCGCTAAACCATTCGCTGACCACATGATCTGCCGGCGGTTATGCTTGTCGTTCAAATGTGACTGCCAGCGGCCGACGACCGGTGCGAAACAAGTCGCCAAAGCGGTTTGTGAAGTTGTCCATGAAAGGTTAGATCGCCTCGGGCCTTCTGCACGATATGTGGACGGGCAAGCGTGCGAACCAAATGGACAAGCGAGCGGAAAAGCCTCGACAATTAAACCACGCCTTGCAGTGTGAACGTGCAGTTATGTCCACGGTCCTATCGAAGTGAAGTTGAAAGATAAGAAGCAACAGGGCAAAAAACAGCGAACAACTTTGCAAGGCATGGAAGTGTTACTCCAGTTCCTGAGAAGAAAGTTGATTTGTACAGCTGGCCAGCAGCGGCGTAAATAGAGGTTTGAGTCAGGGGGAAAACTTAGCTGAAAGGGGCCCATTAGCTAACACTCAGAAAAAAAAACTTGAGAAATGATGGTCAATCCTGATGTGGATTGCTACAGTAAAACCCTAAATTAACGGAAAACACTTAAAAACGCAGCAACAAACAACCCACTGAAAGCCAAAACGATACTAAAACCGAAATATACGCTAAGTGGGGTCCCGGTTTTTATATTTGCCTTGTCAAAAGGCGATTCGTCCCTTTGCCCATCATCAGTTACGCCAGTGCCGGGCAGGCTAAAAACGAAGAAAACATTTGGGCTAATGCTGCTTTGGCTGCGTCTGCAAAGACCTTGTAAACAAAATATCGTTTTGTCTTTTCTTCACGACGGGCGTGCGTAAGAACTTGCGCAGTTGCGTATTGTTCTCCTGCGCAACTGCTATTTCGAAAGCATGGCGACGTAGGATTAAGCGAAGATCACATAGGCGTAGCTAGGGGGGGGCAACGGGGCCATGCCCCCAAAATTTTTAGAATATCTAGTCATTTTGTGCTTTGAGAGGCGGTATCCCATACAAAATAATGTTGCTAGCCTAAAATCAAGAATTCCCCCCACCCCAAATTTTTTGTCCCCTCCCCCAAAATTTTGGGCTGGCTACGCTACTGGAAGATCACCTTGCGACGCTCTGTACCTTAGGTTTGTCAGCTCTGGGATGAAGCTTGTTGCGCTCGGCGTTCGAACAAGAGCATGTTTCAGTGAAGCATGGTGCGTGGGCGTAGTAAGTCAGAGGAATTTAAGACTATCTTTTGCCAAAAGTGAGCAATTAGGAAGAATCGATCAAACAGTTATTTCCAAAACTGACTCAACTTTACTGCAGTCTCACTGAAACAGTAATAGTGTTTATGTTTTTTTGACAGTTATACATAAGTATGACGTACATGAAAGCATGGACATCGCTTTTACATGTTCTGCAAAAAATACCAGTCAAAATATTTGCCTCACAAAAGTGTTGATTCTTAGCAGTAAAGCAGTACACCCACGCCGGCATTGAATGGATTCATACGGAAGTTATACAGTACCAGCAACAGCACCTGAAAAGATAACGCTATACGGCAAAATGACGTTAAAATTCGAACCAACAACAAAGTGACACGTTTAATGCCGCATGATTAGGAAGCTGAAGTCGGGGGCGGATCTACGAGGGAGCGATGAAAATCTACGCAAGTAATTTTATTCATCATGATTTTTACAATTCGGAAAAAAACATTTGCGGTATAAGGCCATTTTGTCGCCTGTTGTTTTGTCACAGCAATGTTGTTTTGTCATCCATTGTTTTGTCACAGCAATGTTGTGAAGTGTACTTCATCTCTCTTGCAGAAGCGAAGCCGTTATGAGACTTGACCAGTGCTCTCACTTTTAGGGATTTTGTCCCTAGATTGGAACTTTTGAGTCCTTTTAGGGATATTTTAGGGATTTGGGGATTTTTAGGGATTTTCGA
>JGI24159J19872_10007648_pt1 | contig 14152 bp, 9 predicted proteins | sample Ectturendosymbi4_FD_19872 | JGI IMG/M metagenome (IMG submission 19872) | reverse complement strand
TCCATTCACATGCAGTATATTGCTTATGTTAATTATTGAATACTTGTTTGTGTCATCATAGTTTCTGTTTTTCACTTTAAATTATATTTGATTGTTTACACTTGGGTTGTATTTTAACTGTTCTTGTAACACTTCAATTTGGCTTTCTGACTGATGTAGCCTATCTGTTAGTATTTGGGGGTTTTGAAACAGTTATGAAGTGTTAGGGCATCTGGTGTATATACCGTATTTATTCAAGTATAACGCGCACCCTTAATTTTTTGCTTTAAAATTGGTATTAATTTTTTTTTCATTTTTCACACACAACATTTATGTTGCAGCATTTTGCATTATTACATCATACAGGAAAGTTTATCTACAGTGCATTGTATCCACAGATACACAGTAAAACGCTAACATGGCAGTAAGTGCTGTCCCATTTGACAGAAGCTCTGGTATACAAAAAGAACTAGGGCCGCATTCTACATCCAGGTCATGCATCATGCAACGACTCAATCGAATTCTAGAAAAGCACAGCCGCTTGCCGAAGCTACCCAAAGTCGTGCAACACAGATACAACAGGAGTGAAAATTAGGCACGCTGCCATTTTGTAATGAAGTTTTAAAGTTCTTTTTTTTTTGACAAAATTTTTAGTCACGCAGTTCGAGTGCACGACCGGGTTTTTGCACCCCTGCGCCATGCTGAAACAGGCTATACGAAATATACCGTACTTGCGCGTTCTCTTGCGTATGACTTGTTGATTATGCGCACCTGAACTCATGTGCCCTCTGGCGTAAAGGTATAAAAATCTAAGACCTTGTTTATAACATGCACTGAACTTTGCGTTGGTGTTTTTGGTATACAATTTTGTGTGTTATACTCGAATAAATACGGTAATTGTTGGAGTCACTGCTAACACTTAAGTTGCTAGTAGTGTTGCATTTTCTTAACACCCTTGCTGCGGGTAGCGCAGGCCAAAATTAGCAGTTTGCATGTGTCTTAGCAACTGTGTAACTCACTAAGCGATTGTGCTAGAGAACTGTTCAAACCCTCAAAAGAATCAGCAAGTGTTCGAGTCCGCAATGAAAAAATGTTCTTTTGGTTTTGGGTTTCAGATTTTTTGTGAATGATGTCACAAGTGGAGTAGTTTCAGGGCTTTTTCACCCACTTCATCTGGCCCTGGCCCAAACCGCTAGGTGGTAGTAGCGCTGGGCCCAAACTGCTAGATAGCAGCTCAAGTTTTTATGGGAAACTAGGCTAAAATCTGTGTCTATTGAGACTTCGGATGACTTGCTGGGGTTTCAGGTTAAAAAATTAGGCCAAAAACAACAAAATAATTAGTGAATCCCTCTATTAGATAATTAATTTGTTGTTTTTAGGCTATGACTTTTAACCAGAAATGCTAGAAAGTTGATCAAAGGCTCAATAGACATGGATTCTAGCCTAGATTCCAATAAAAACTTCAGTGAAATATTACCATCTAGTGGTTGGGGCCCTAGACCAGGTTACTAACCAAAATGGCCAAAAGCCTGCCTTACTTGTGACGTCACTCACAAAAAACTAAAACCCAAAACCAATTTTTTTTTTCATTACAGACTTGGAAGTCATGCCAAGCATTTTTAGGGTTTGAACAGCTCTTTAGTACAATCGACTAGCAAGTTATGGAGTTGCAAAGTGATATGAAAATAGTAGCTCATGCAGGATTTCTAGGTACGAAATATTTGTACACCAGCAGTGAATGCGTTTATCACAATGCAATTATAAGAATTGTGACTGCATCATCCAAAAAGACATGTTTAAATGAATTAAATGCTTTTTGCTATATCTGTGGTGAATACACATGTGAGCATAAAAAGAAACCTGTCAATGATTCTATATAGTCAGCTGAAATTGCTTACTTAGAAGTGATTCTGGGTGGCCAAACTAGCCTATGGATACCTCACATGTGTAAACCATGTGTTAAGGATATAGTGGATGTTAAGATTTTTGTCGTACCAATGAATGAATGCATGTGCACCGTCATTCATGTCTTCAAAAGCACCCAACCCATATGTAAGCCATACCCCAAAGCTTAATTTGCATATGCTTGACCATTGCACTAATCAGTACAATAAAACTTTTATAGGTTGACTGACCACTTGTATGTCACAAATAGTCTGTGCTGCTTCTTTGTCACAAGTCACACAACAGTTCCAGTAATAAGTGTCACATTGCTGGCCAGTCATTAGCAAGACTGTGTCGGATGCTTTTTTCTGATACATGTAATTCCAATAATGCCAGGCTTCAGGCTTGGAAGGCAGCAAGGCACATGTTTCATATTGTTGACATTGCCCAACCCGCTTGAAAAGCAATTTTCTAGTGCTGCAACAATCTGCTATTTTCTCACTGAATTTTCCTTCTGTTATGGTCATTATTTAGTGTTTCTGGGGTTTATCTTCTGCATAAGTGAATTCCTGTTACAAGTATTTGATATTTATTATACTTTATCAATGATATGATGAATACTTCATCCATTTTTTATTCTTGTGAGATTGGAAAGCAATGTATTTGTCATGTTCATTTTGGATATTATACTTCACAGAGCAAAGCAGGCATAAAACCAAGAGAAGCAGAAGAGCTCGTGAACAACAGCAATCATCCTCCAGTTTACCCGATATGGGTAGCATGACAGAGGAATCACGCTCTTCAAACAAGCCTCAAGCAACAACTACTAAATGCTCTAATGTAGTTTCATCACCTTTGTGCAAGTACTGTGGCCAGCGACATCGACTTTCTGAAAACCATGAATATGACTACACAGAGGTTGTTCCTATCTTACATTGTGAATCTGTTAAAATAGCTTTTTGTTTGTATCAACATAGGTCCATATCTGTAATCTGTGTGTTTTTGTGCTTGTTAAAAAACAATATTTTTGTGCTGATTCGGTAATACTTGCTTGTAGAGCTGTAATGAAAATATGCATGTTTTCTTTGACATAGATAGAGTCCATTCTTTTCTTAAAATGTTTACAGTTGTCCATTATGTTGCAGTCACTCTATATTAAAGCCATACTATGTGCAAAGTTTTACTTAAAAATGTTTTTCAACTCTCATGTTTGTGCAATATATACTTTTCTTTAAACTGCATAAGTCTAAGGCAGTGGTTGTACTGTGACCCATTTTAGCAACCCACTATAATGCAATGACCCCCAGCTAAAACTCGAATACAGCTGTGCACATAAAATGTCTACTCACAACCCCCAGGTTATAAAGCATTGATCTAAGGTGAACTTCATTTGCAGAGGAGCTTGCTGCGTTTTAAACATTATATTAGCCTTTTGTTCATGATTTGCAAAACGTTTGTCTAGTGGTGGACCAGATAAAGAATCCAATAGTCCTGTGTGTATTCATGTTTGAATTTGCTGAGCTACATTGAAATTTTATCAAATTACGATGAGTGGAAATGCAAAAGCAGTTTAAATTGCTCAGATGATCAATGAAAGTTAAAAAAATCGTGTATTGTGCTTGAAATAAAATGCGTAGTTCTGTGTCATTTCCATGGTGCAGGCCTACTCTGTCAATAATCAGATTTCCACTTTCTGCCTCTTTGTAAAAATGCACAGCTGTGTAACAATTTCTTATGGCACAGTTTTTGTTACAACTTACAAACCAGTAAAGCTATGTCGACGACGAAGACATTGTAAGAAAGTTTTTTGATGGTACATCTTTTGAGACCTTGATGGCATATTTGTGACGTTGGCTGGGGAAAACCCGAATTTGGCATAGCTAAAAAAGCAGTGGTTTTGTTTAAATACCTGTGGAGTGAGAAACAAACATATTAGGAAATTCCATTTCATGTATAAAAATGTCGGCTTTGACCAAAACTTTAAAAAGACAGGCATCATGTTTTTGTGGTGTCCAGGGGAGAAAAAATATATTTCTTGGAAGTGCTTTTGTCATTTTTTCACCTTCAAAGCCCCATATTTCCGGTTCCAAATTTGGAAACATCTGAAAATCACATAACATTTTGACATTAACATCTTACAGCATCCTCGAAAATTTCAAGTAAAATATTGAAAGGAAAAAAATTTGGCAATTTAAAATCCAAAAAGGTGAGAAAATGTTTGAAAAGATTTGGCTTTTTTGGTTGTATTTTTTGCACTCTTTTCAATAGTGCACCTAAATCTGCTTTTGGTTAAGGTTTTGGCATAAAAACTATAAAATGGTAGTTTTTCAAACTTTGAAAAAATGCATTTTTTGCACAAAAGGTCTTTCCCCCAAATGGATATGATGAGTGAAGTTGTTTGGTTATTGTGGTCCTTGCAAGAAGTACAAGCCAAAAAATGCTTTGAAAAAACAGATAATGCATTTTTCTTAAATATTTCAGCTGCAAACCTACCTTTTTTGGTGTTTTTGTAAGGTTTTTATTGGAAAGATCACTCAAAACCTTTCTTAAAATCTCTTGTTGACATAGCTTCAGTGGTTCACGAGTTATCACAATAACCATGCTGGAAAGCCAATTTAACAGCTTCTGTGGTTCTTAATGGTTTTGTAGTTCCACTAGTAAAAATGCTCTTTGCTGTATAATGCAATTTGTTTTGTCAGAAATGCCACTGACAACAGAATGTCAGTTGTGAGAGAAAACATAAGCACTTTGTTTACCTCTTGTGGATTTGTGAATAAAAAATATTTTCAGGCCTATGTTTTGTTATTTCAAGCCAGATAATTTTAAAGTTTAAGGCTCATGCANTTAGCTGTTTTTGGACAGAAGGCCTGAATTACTCCTGTTTTCCTAATTGTTGCTGAAGCTTGAAAAAAAAACTGGTAAAACATCAAGGTTTTGACATTATGTTTAATCATTGNTTTGGATTTATATGAATTTTTGTTTTTTGATTAGTTTCATGACTAATGCTACTATGCCAAAACTATTGAACTTTTTGTAGGAAGTTGATGATGACTTACTTTGTGACATTTGTCTACAACCATTCGTGGATCCATACGATACCAAATGCGGACACACATATTGTGGAGTTTGTCTCCAGAATTATGTGAGACTTAAAAAAATGTGTCCTGTTGACAGAAAGGAGCTCACTTTTAGGTGCGGTGTAAATGATAGATATTATCACAGTTTTATACTGTTTTGCCTTAAAAATTGTCTGCGTGTTATAACTAACCATGGTACTTTGTATTGATATAACGTGTATCAGGAAATCTGTATCTTTAGTTTTTCGTGCCTTGCTTTTATTCAGTGTTTCTCAATTTATTGTTTAGTGCATTTAATCACTAAAACTTCGTAGCAAGCCAGGCAGACATTTTCTTCCTCTTGATACGCCTGTTTGTCGTTTCTACTGTCACGGTATTCCGGTATTCCTACGAAACAGGTCAGGCGAAACGTCTGCCGAACGTAATCCTGTTGTTACTTTCTCTTGATTGAAACGGTGATTGCTTTCCTTGCGCTTCGCATAACTTCACCTGTTGTGTGCAACAAACTCCAAACTGCTTTCCAGCTCTGACGATTGCTGGCGCTCTAGTTTGGTCATGCGAAAGCTGGTTAACAAGTTAGTGGTTCGCTGCCCGAACAGCAACCACTGCTCGTTGTCTCTTCCTCGTTCAGAGCTGGAGCCCCACTTGAAAGAGCGGTGAGTCACTGTGTTAGGGTGATGGGAAATTCATCTTTTTCAGTGTGTGTTATTCCGCTGTTCCTCGCTCGCCCTGGCAATAATCGCTCTGCGTTCGCATGAAGGAATGCGCTGTTAACGACCTAACTGATCCCAGCTCACCATTGGGTGAGTCGTTCTTTTGATTTTGCGGCTTTCTACACTGGAATCGGTCAGATATTTTGTTTTCGAACACAATTGTGGATTTTGTTTAATGAACCCATGTGATGGAGTAGACAAAAGCGTTTGCTTTGCAGAAGCAATATCTAACATCACGTGTAACGTTGGTACAACTCTTACGTTGGTACAACCAGAGATGAACTACCGCCCAGCTCTAACGTTGGTACAACCAGAGATGAACTACCGCCCAGCCAAATGTAAAGTTGTGGGTTAAGGAAGATTGTTAAGTGGTCCCTACTTGAACACAGAATTCTTTGCTGTTGTCGAGAAGAGCGCTTGTTGGAGAGAGAAGTGTGCAGTCCTTGTGGCCTGTTTCCATTTTATTATTGTTTGTCGTTTTTTCAAGCGCCCCAGACGCCTTATCTAAGTCCAATCGAGCGCCGGGTCGTAAGACTTCTGTTGTGCGTTCCACTGAGGCATGCCTTTTAATTGCGATGCTAGGTGTGACTGAATGTAGCAGTAACCGATCAATACTGAGAGTTGTCAGAGATTCCTAATACCGTGTAAGCCGCTCGCTTTCACGCGCTTGCCAAACACAATTATCATCACTTTGCGTTCGCAGTTGCCCCGGAAGCATCCTTCGCTGCAGCAAAGCAGTGTACGGTTGCGCATATAAAGGCCCCAGGATAGACCAAGAAGAGCACACGATGCAGTGCAATTTCAAACATTTGCAAGGTAAGGGTTGGGATCTCAAAGCTTTGCGCTGGTTTGCTGATATCTTCGATACGTCTCACTCTGTCCGTGTAGCAATTACACGACGTTTTTCTGGGCAAAGTCAATCTTGTGCTCATTTGTTTAATTTTCTTATCTCTTACATTCACCATCGTTCAACGTTCGCGATTTCGTGAAGTTACGATTTGAGGAAGTTGGGAAAGTAACGCGAGTGGTCGCGACCAACGCTTCTCTGAAATGTTTTGGTGAAGACGGCGACCAACTGTACAGCCAGACGTTTTTTACAACACTCTACTCACCTGTTATTAATAAAGCAAAAGTGTCTGAAATTCTGATAGATTGCCTGTGCAGCCATTGGCATTGCGGTGCCTTCTGCGTTCGGGTAATTGCACGTTCTAAACATTCGCCACTCTCAGCGCGCGGCACCACTTTGCAGAAACCCATGTCTTTAGAAATCTTGTTTTATGGCAAGGGCCGCGTACGTTTTGCATTCTCCAATTTATTGCCGCTTCAAACAGTCGTAGTAAATTACTTTTGCAAACATACGAAGGTGTAATAAATTTTTTATTTGATAGGTGGGCTTTTCTTTCTGTCGCAGTACAATAGCGCAGCGAATGCCGGCCACGTTTTTATCCCAACAGGCGATTAACACTCACGCTGCGTGTTTCTATTTTTTTTCGGCGAAGTACTGTAGAATCGGAGCATTTGTGGCTGGTATGTAGCCGCGGCGGCAGTAGTAAGTTTTTGGAAGGTTCAGGATGTGTTGGGATGCAAGCACTTCGCTTCTGGTTGACAATTTAGCCCAGTTGCTCGTCGTCCTGAATAATTAATGGCGATTCTTGCAATCAACTTCTCCGCCCGCCGCCTCCCTCGCCACCATGCCTTGCTCTGTCGCAACGAGAAGCGACGCGGCATCAGCTCAAGTACTCGCAAACTTGTTGCGGAATTTACCGACGCCGTCATGCGCTTGTCGCTCGGAAATGATTTGCAGCGGTAGTGGGTGCGTCGGACTCGATTGCTTTAATTCGGTTTTGGCCATCAATTCATGTCCGGTTACCGGCGAAGGTAATTGTTAAAAGCTTTCTCACGCCGCGAATGTGTTCCTTTGATGCTTGTGTTCAGGAACTGACGGCGAATTAGCACCGCTGATGTTGCTGCCTATGCAGCAGTATTTAGCACGTTACGGAAAACGACTTCCTGCTTAAAACAACGTTTTTCGCAACAGCACCACCATTAAATGGCGTAAGCAGCCGTAGTTAACCACCTGGACGTATTTTTTACCCGGAAATCCGCGAGATTCATATTTTTGTTCAGCCGCAGGCCTGGAACTACTATATCGAGCATCAAATAATTTTCGCGCTTTGTGCGTCAACCGTTTTTCTTGACCGCTCTCTGCTGCCTTTGTGACGAAACAATGCAAATAAAACGCAGGTAGTCCCATCGAGAGTATGTACCCGGACTGCACGAAACACACGGTCGAACTCTTCAGACCCGAAGGCGTGGCCGAACTAGGGCTGGCGGTTGTCGGGGGTAACGACACCCCTTTGCGAAACGTCATCGTTCAAGCCGTCATACCTGGCAGCCTTATAGCGGAGGACGGCCGCATCATGCCGGGCGACATATTGATTGAGGTACGTGCTCTGGCAAATGCGGAGGGCTCGTGATGATGATGATGATGGCCACTCGACGTAGTTCTGACTGAAGTGTGGCCAATTGTCAAGTGCACACGACCGTTCCTTCCTTGTTTCCAAAGCGCGGGATGCGAGCTTGCTCGCCGCCTCTCCGCAATACCACCGACGCGTCACGTGACCTTTTGACCTTTCTCGCGCACAACCGTCGGCCACAGCGCCACTCTGACGTGGCAGCAGAAAACTTTGTGCAAAGGCTATCATCACCACGAGCCTATATATAAGTTCCCGACCTTTTTGCTGGCGCCCATGACATATCAAAAATAACTCCGAGCAATTTGTCGGACACCTGAGCTGAAAATGGCTGTAAAGCGCACGTTTTTACGTTCGACAACAACTGGCGCTACATCGGATTCTTTTGTATGCGGTAGATTACTGACATTGTCCTGTCAGTGTTTAAAACACACCAGCTCCCGAATTGTATGTAACATTTCTTCTGATTTTCTGATCAAGTGCAGAAGTGCTCGAGTCTCGCTTAAAAAAGCTGCTTGAAAACAAAACAGAACCTGGCTGGTTCTTCGTTACCTGCGCAGCAAGCGAAAAAAATCTAGCGAAGTTTTAAATCGTCGAAAAGCAAACAAAGGGTGTGAATGATTGCTTTTTTCCGTTTGTCACTGTCTAATACAAAATAAATGGAGCTTATCGTTTTGATCTTATGTCAGGCAATGGCCGTTTGCTGCGTCATGTTTCTTATTTTTATGCAAATGCTTCGCAGCGAAGATTCGCGTTGCAAAAGGGTTACATTGCATGACTTCAACGCGATGCTTTGTAGATGTGTTAATGCTGAACTTTAGAAGTATCTTCGGACTTGAAATTCAGCGCCTTTCTGCTGCGGCATAGCAGCAGCAGCAGCAGTTCGTTTGACGGTCGCAAAAGTCAATTTCCTTTATCTTTCGCAATAAACGACAGGTTAACGGCGAGGAAATGCACAACGTGAGTCACGTCGAGGCGCGCGCGCTCCTCGGTCGCTCGGCACATCTGATGCGCTTCACTCTGCTTCGCGAGAAATTGGCGGCAGGGTCCCCCCACTCCGACAATGGCGACGACGCGCACGAGGAAAAGATATCGGTTTCGTTGCTCAAACCGCCCTCCGAGCAGCTGGGAATCAAAGTAGGCGCGTTTGATATATTATATGTGTGAAGCTCGGCCCTTGATCCACGCCATCGCCGGTCTGGTTTTCTCGTGCACGCCACGACCTTTGTTGGCCGAAGCTTCGTGCAGAGCCGTAACAGGATGCAGTGCTCGGTGGCAGCAGTGCTGTCACTTTATATTGACGTTTGCTTCACGTTCCTGCTGCTTTGTTGCTTCATTTTGATTCCTTTGATGTTTTTTTTGCGCTGGTCCACCGCTGGACCGGTCGATTGCACAGAGGGTAAAGTCAAAGCTGGCTCAGCGAAATTATGGAGAGGAGTTCCTCAGTATGAATATTGATGAATTCCCTGCGTTTTATACTGGACGTTTGAATGATGCGATAGCGTTCACCTCCACTTTCGTTGCCATCACTAACTAATTCTTTGACCAAGGCGGCTTCAAGTAAAGTGTTACGTATTTTACCGGTTTGACCATCTACCCAGTCTTTGTTCCACTTCCAACTCTTTCATTTTGCGGCCGTTCTACTTCAAAGCACACCCCCTCGTCTTCAGATTTTGCCATCACGTTATTTGTCAAATGCACTGACTCAATCAAATCTGAAAAGAATTGCGCGCAGTTTTTGAACAGAAAACGTTGGACTGGAGTAGCTTCCTGTCGTCCCAGTGCCACCTGTGTAATTTCGAGTTGAGTAGCCGGCTCGACTCGTCGTGCGAGTTGAGATTGTTCTCGTCAACAACTTTTTGAAGCTGCAGCCCGCTATTGTGACGCAGTAGTGCCGTTCATTCAACCGCATCGCCGTCGCTGCGCACCGTTTTGATGTTCGCTGGTGCGACTGTTTGTGAAGGCTTAGCAGTTGCGTGACGCCTCTCCAGCAAGACCGATGCCATCAATCAGAACGCTGGCAAGTTGATTTTGTGAAAAAAAGTCTGTCGTTTCTGTTCGCCTTCGCTGTCGTTCTGTTTCGCCTTCGAGTGCATGCGTGTAACTCGTTTCTCAGCTATTTTATGCTTAAACAAAAATTTGTTCTTAAATACGTTTTTTATTTAAAAAACACTCATTTTTTTTGAAAGGAATAGTAATGTTTTCCTTCGAGGAAACTTTTTCATCGTAAAAAGGTCAAACACTGTCTATCGAAAGGAATCTTTTCCCAGCAAAGAATCAGATACTAAGATCTTGCAGAATGTATATTTCGTCATCAGCTCTTATTCAAGTAGAAATCTATCATTTTTTCTTTACTTGAATAGATCACTACATGCGAAGATGGTAGACCAGGCGTCTATATCCTTGAACTGGTCGAGGGCCGCGTCGCACACGCGAACGGTCAGTTGCGGGCCGGAGACAAGATCCTTGAAATCTCCCAAACCGACCTGAGGCACGGGACGCCGGAGTCCGCCGCCCGCGTCATCCAGGTCAGTTCACCCCTGCAACGTTTGGCCAGTGGTCGCTTTTATTGTTGGTCGGTTTCGTCTGAAATCTCGTGTCTCGCAACTAAGGATGCTTATAATGAAATATCGAATCCTGTGGATTCGAATCCTTCGGTAGTGACACTCTTCCCTCCTGAGTAAGAGAAAGAAAGAAACACTCAACAAGCTCACGGCACTGAGCAGTGAGGTAATGAGCCAATTAACAGATCACGTGATCGCTCATCTGCGTTCTAAACCTCTGCGCGGTCAGCTCACGTTGCTCCTGATAAATTATTCCGGATTCGAAACAAAAATTCCGGAATATTCCAGAACTTCTGAATGTTCCATAATGCACATCCCTACTCACAACCTAGTTTTTATATAATGCACATCCCTACTCACAACCTAGTTTTTATATAATGCACATCCCTACTCACAACCTAGTTTTTTCTCGGCCACAGACCGAATTTGTTTCACACGACCGAAAAAAGTTAACCCAATTCGGTTATAATGTTCGTAAATAAAGTCTAGTGAATACTGTTATGGCGAGTTCCAATACTGTTACGGGTCAAGTGGCCGAAACGTCTCAGCGAAAATAAACCAGCTCGCGCGAGCGCAATACGTCAAGTCGGTTAGCGTCAGTTCTGGCAGATTGATGTGCCTTGCTTGGTCGGAGTCGGTCAGATGGGAACGCGACGATCGTTCAGTCGCGGGAAGGTCGCGAACCGTGCTCGTCATAAGCGCTTGCAACCAGCTCGNATGTGTGTTTTTGTTGTTTGTCTCTCATGCGTAACCGCTGATCGTGCGTAGNGGTCANTGTTATTAACTTGCCTCTAACACGTGTCAGCTCTTGGCGCGATACGAAGAAAAGCGNCATGGATGCAGTGGGGGGGGCAGTGAGTGAGATGTTTGGTACCACAGGTCGTGCTTCTCTTGCGAAGTGCGGGTTTGTCCTAATAATGGCCTTCAGTTGGTTTGGTTTTGTTGCGGATCCTTACGGGAGACACGAACACGCAACGGAAAGAACGCAAAGCCTACAAGTGCAACGGGCAAGCAATGATAGAGAATCACGGTTCGACCAGGTTCATGCTGTTGCTGCTTGTTGTGCGCCATCAAAGCGCAAAAGCATTTCCCGGTTGCGTGCTCTGGGCGTCGTGTGGTGCAACGCGTCGTCACATTCTTGAATTTCTTGTGTTCCCATGGCATGACATCACTCAACGATATTAGCGTAGAAAGCAGTGTGATGTCAAAATGGGTGGAGTCGAGTGGCTAGGCATTCAAACACAACAGTGATGTGTTTTACTTGCCAGGCGGCACATGCTGAACGTCTATTTTCTGTTTGTTACGATGCGATGGTTACTTTAAATTTTGTGATTTGGCGTAATGTAACATTATCGTCTCAGTCAAGTATCTTTTCACGCAGTTTTTTTAAGGCTTGATCTTGCTGGTTGCAAAGATATATTGAGAGACCGTAACTATTTTATCTGAATGGGGGTAAAGCGGGGTTTTAGTGTATTTTGAGACCGTTTCAGTCTCTTTTGGTTTAGCATGTGCAAAGCGGCACGATGATTGTGATGCAAGAGTAGACTCTGCAAGATTCGGACCATTAAGTGTTAATATGATGCGAAGCGAAAGTCGATGATCAGCGACAACTTTGCAGTGCACAGCAAAATGAAATGGTGACCTGATTAAAAATTAAAGTTGCTGAGGCACGTCAAAAAGGCGGCTCATAGCTACGGCATGAATTATGCATGCCTTCGGTCTACCCTCGCGTTTATTATCGAATGAACTCTCCAAACTACTGTATGCTGCCACTCGCGAAAAAACGAATTTCATGGAGAGAACAGTTAAAAGCGTTAGGTTTTCTGTATTCTTTCGAGGAATCGGTCGACTACGCTCTGCTTTCATCTTTTTGTGATGATTCAAACTGGCACATATCTATATTCAAGTAATATTCTATTGAAAGAAAACTGAGGATGCGTAATTTTACGTGAAATCGATTTCCTATCAAAATTTTGCTGATGAACTCCTTGCCTACCCCATTCTGAATAGCACAAGCGGGCTCCTTAGCTCCTACAAGGAAAGCGAGCCCCTGCGCAAGACTTATGTGCATATTTATTGCTGCTGTTTTGATGGATGGGCTGCGGCGAGGCTGGCCGGCAAACGCGCGACTGGATGCTGTGATCACTTCACTCAACACCGAAGCAGCTCAGGTTACTAATCCCGTCCGCTGAGCCGCCGTCGGCTCGCTTTGCGTTTTCGTCTTTTCCGGAATGGGTGCGATTATTTGAATAAGTGATCCCGTTAAGAACGCGTACCCGCTTGCTCTCGCTGTGAGGGGTGTCGCCCGCTTGCCACTGCGTGGCCGCTTCTGAAATAATCGAGTTCACCATTTCGAAGTGGTCACGTGAACGTTACGCAGTGGTCACGTGGTTTTTACGGTGCCTTGGCACAGCGCTCGGTGAGGTCAAAGACCTGGTCGTTGACCTGTTCCAGTTGAGTGTAATGGCCTGCGCGTTTACTGCTGTACTATGACCTCAGCGGCCTTCCCCGCCTGATGAAATCCCTTCGAAACCACGAAATGCGACCTTTTTCGGTCCAAGCCTACGCGGCCGAAATGGGCCTGACGTGGTCATTTGTATTAAACGCGACTTTTGTATTTGCGCAGAATTGCTCGGAGCGCGTGAACATCGTCGTGAGCAGGCAACGATTCGCTCATCAGCAATCTGACATCATCGCCAATCAGTGGGCGACGGACAAGACTTTGCCGCGCTTCGCCAGCAAAGTATGATTTCACGCTGCTGACGGCCAAATGCCTCTCTGCTGACAGTGATTCGGTTGCTATATATATTTCTTTCAGGCACTTTTGAGATTTAGATCGTTCACTGTCTCAGAAAGTCTCTTGTTATCTCCTAGCGTTTTTTTTTCAAAATAAAACTTTTTCTTAAAATCTTGGCCGCAAGCGACAGGCTACAATTGTTAGTCCTGGGATTCCGTGATTTACGTTTGTGGACCTCTTATTTTGTAGCGCAAATAGTTATGGCGAGCAGCAGATTGTTCACATCATTGTACAGCTTCTCGTGTGCGAGTCGTTCGGTTTTATTTCATACATACGATTCCTGGCGTCGATTACGTCACATGCATTCCTGCTGTGTCTTAAAATGAGCGTATCGCCGTTAATGGTTTTTCGCTGCCCAGGACCGCGGCCAGCTGATATTTGCGGGGGGAAGAGGGCAAAATGATGTTAACTTGTTGCTGTACCTAACAACTAAACATGCTTTTAAAGATCTGGAGGGGGGAAATTGCCCGGTTTCCCCCTCTGGTTGCTGCTGGTCACTGAACGCATCGAGACTAACCTCGGGTGCAGTGTGTGGGGGGTTCCTGCTGCGCTTATGACGTCACTTTCAACGACGATTTTCTTTCAGCCAACGCGATCCCACAGCCCGATGGAGGTGTCGCCTTCTTTGCCGCTTCCCGAGGTGCAACCTTTAGTGTCGTCGTTT
>JGI24159J19872_10007646_pt1 | contig 14152 bp, 12 predicted proteins | sample Ectturendosymbi4_FD_19872 | JGI IMG/M metagenome (IMG submission 19872) | reverse complement strand
AAAATTTTTTTTTCGAGTGCAATCTACTAGACTGGCTGATCCGTTGGAGCCGTTGAACAGCTCTTTAGCGCAATTGGCGGAGGAGCTAGGATGTTGGTAAGGCAACTGAAAACTGCTGTTTTTTTTTGCGAAAACTGCCAAAATCACCCAGACGCCAAAGAGTTAAGTGTTAATCACACATTATGTCTATAAACAAAAAATGCAACTGGTAAACCTAATGCAAGCGCAAAACTGGCATGACACAGGCCACAAAACCAGGCATTGTGGGCTGGATTTGACCCGCAGGCTGCTAGTTTGACACCCCTGCTTTAAAGGTTAAGAAGTTGTAGCCATCTGCTATGATTGTTTCAACTGAATTTGCTTAGTGAACAAGAAACATTGAAAACATAAAAAGTCTTTATGACATCATGAAAAACGTAAATAATGCTGTATAAACTCTGCTATTTCATTTGTCTCACACAGGCCTCATGCCATTTCAGACTGAACTTAGGAGCACCTAATTAGGACCACTACTGTTAAGTTAGTCTACATTTCAAAGCTTTAAGTATAGGTTAAAATGAGTTTGAGTAACAGAAACACTTCATCATGAGTGTTTTTTCATAGAGAGTTGAAAAAGAACTACTTTTTTTTGCAACATTGGACCTTGGTTTCCACTGTTTGCACTCCACAAACAATGAAATACTTGAAAATCTTGTATGTTTTTATCAAAATTAAAATGAGAAAAGGTTAGAATAGCAATTGAATAAAAATACTATTTATTTTTGCAGATACAGGTTAATTTAAATTTTGAAAGCGGTTGCTAGGTTGTTATTAATCAAATTAGATTGTCCACGTTACACTGATTAGATTTTTAACTGTTTATACCAAAGTTTGGTTTACATCATTATCATTTTTGTCAATGATCTATACAGTGCTTTATCACTATGACGTCCTGTCTAAAATTGCTTTGTTGCAGGCATTTACTTGGTTCATCTTTAGCAAGTATTACTGATAGATTAACTTGTGGCAGTTGCTGAGACTTTGGGATACATATGTCAATAACATGCTGTGGCATTACAGTATATTAATTGCTGCCAAGTTTTTGCTTGTTGGGAGTCGTGAGTTACCAGAATGCTCCAAGGTTAGTGTTTATTCTTTTTGTTTATGGTTCATTGTTTGTTCCTGCATGTGTTTCTGATATTTTCTGAGCAATCAGGATCTTATCTCTGAAAGATATTTATTAGTGGCAGTGATTTCACAAGATGTCATTATTAACTGTGTATGTTACAGATGGTTAAGTTGCTTTGTTTTGATGATAGTTGCATTCTCTCGTGTTGTATTTACATGTTGCTGTATTGCAATTGCATTTTATCTCCATGTTGGTATATTGCAAAATCACATTTTGCTGTTGCACTGTATCTACATGTTTAGTGTACATTGCAATAAGCATTTAGTATACCAACAAATAAAGCTTGAATTGTCATACCATGATTTCATTATTCCTGCAGGATTTCTGAAAGTGATGCGACAGCTTTTTGATGTAAACGCTGTGTGTAAAAGTTAAATATTTTTGTACAACAGCTTCTTTACAAATATGAATGCTACTAAGCAGGAAATGATAAAGAATATTTTCAATAATATGTTTTATGTATATGCATAATGTTTATATTTTCTCAAAAGATTCTGATTTGAATAGGTTTTATTGGTTAAGTATTTGAAAAAAGATTTTGTAGAAAAAATTTTGTTGGTGTTTTTGACCATACCATTAAGGCCTCATTTGAATATCACAAAATTAGTAAAATCGTTAAAATCTAAGAATGCAACAGCAATGCAATATTGGAAAATAATGGATTTTGTGAAGATTTGCATGCAAATATTGGTATGTTGCTACATAAGAATTCTTTTTGCCAAGTTATGCTTGCTGAACAGCTGCAAAATATGTACCACAGCCATTTGCAGAAAGTGCAATTAAGTTTATAGAAACTTATTGTTACTACTTAGCTATTTTTAATTTTTTAGATGACTGGGCAGGTGCTTTGAAATAAAAGCTTAACAACATACCTGATGCAAAATGATAAGATAGAATGTATTTTTTAACTGCTTAGCTGCTTGCTTTTGTGTGTGCTATCAACTTCAGTTGTTTTTTACATATTAATATGAGATTTGCTGCACTCCAGGATCAAAGAATGTTCACCTATACGGAATGTGATTTAAATGGTGGACGATGGAGAGTGCAAGTTCCTCAAGATCCAACAGTATGTCAAATTGCTGAACCAGATGCTCCTAAGCGTGGGAAAGATTGCGGTATGATTTTCTAATGCTACTGATTGATTCCTTCTGTAAAACACTGTGAAAATGACATTATTTGAAACTACTTGCATTGATATTATTTTTTTCAAATTAGAAAATAAACTTCAACAGTAATTCACTTGACTTGACACCAAAATATTGCCATACCCATGGCCGTCCACAGGGGGGTCAAAATGGGCATTTACCTCCCGTGGAAATTGAGATTAAGAAGCAAAAATTTCTTGAAAACGTGAAATCAGAAGTTTAATTCCAATTAGTTGGGTTAATCCTTGCGATGACAGTTTTCCAGTGTAGCACTCATACTGCACAAGAGCCAGGTTCACTGTTCTTGTGTCATGCAGTGATGAGCTTGCAGTTCACTCATGTCTGCTCATTTGCCTGCAGAGGCAGAGCGGATTGTTCTACTGTTAGTTCTTATTGCATAACAATAATATGGCTTCAAATCTTCAAAGGTTTGCTTCAGGCTACGATAGGCATTTTGTTGCATGTGACTGTTGAACGTAGACATCTTGGCAGGTAATGCAGCGAGACAGCAACTGCTGATAGTAGTAAGTCACGTAGGTTTATATCAGGGTTCTCAAACTCAACTTTGTTCCAGGGTCAAATGAGGACTTATAAAGTAACCCCAGGGCCACATAAATGACACTGACGCAACAATGGCAGTACCTGAACCTTACTAGAAACATCTTATTTCCTGCAAAAGGTATTGTGAGTTACAGGCAAATCATTTCTAGCCATCTCTACGTTCGTTTAAACTTTGAAAGGAACTTCTTCACTCACTGACTGAGCACTTTTAAACACCGGCGAATAAACTAAATAACGTATATAAATGGTAATTATTTGAAAATTCCCAAAAAACGTGGGTCACACAAAGCACCTTCGCCGGTCACTGCTGCCTACGAGCCACGTGTTTGAGACCCCTGTTTTATGCTACGTATGTGTAATGAAGCATGAGTGAAAAAGAAGCATTGTTGCCAACGTACTGCGTATTTTCCAGCCAATGCTTCCCCTAAAGTGCGCAACTGTGCAGACCATTTGTGCAGTGAAATCTCATCTCGTGCACTTGCAAAATTCCAAAACATTGAAAAAACACGAAAACAAGAATTAAGCTGTATAATAAATAACTAAATAACAAATAAATAACTAATACCATAATAAATAAATAATAACTAACCAATTATATAAATAACTAACCAATTTTCTGGAACAAACACAAAAGTGCTAGTTTTGATATCAGCATCTTGTAATGCAGGGGCCACCAACCTTTTTGAAACTGCGAGCTACTTCTTGTGTATCAATTAATGCAAGGGGCTACTAGTTTGATATACACTTCTGAAATAAAAGTTTTGCTCAATTTACTGTCAATTATCTCAGTATTGATATTTATTAATGTGAAGGCATTGATCATGCTAATGTCATTTTTAGAACAGGCTCACGGGTGACCTACATGGTCATTGCAGGCGACCTGGTGCCTGCAGGCACCACGTTGCTGACCCCTGCTGTAATGTATGTTGTAGCAATTTTACGCTCATTCAAAATAATTAAGCTCTAGAGCTATAAGTGTAATGCCACTCCAGAATGGCGTCGTGTGTCAAACGTTGATTCAGTGGTAGCGAAATCCGTTTTTAACCCATCCGACCTGTAGAACGACCTGATCTGTAGAACAACCTTCCAGCTGTGCTAAAAGTTTGTTGAGTGAGCATTGTATGCATGCATTTGTTTAGGTGCGAGTGTGCAATTGCCAAAGTGAGCTTGTCAGTGAACTCTGGTTTGGGTGTGAGTTGAGCATTTTTGAATGGCACTACATTCCAGAATGGCATTTGGAATGCAATGTCATTTCGATTGGTAACCCAGTAAGGCAACCACTAACCAAAGCAGTCATACAGACAGTTATTAACACTTTGGCGTCCGGCCTGTTTCAGAAATTCTTGCGCCAAAACTACCGGATCGCACGTGGCTTTGTGCGCATGTAACTCAGGTGCCAAAAGTGGTAGAGTGCTGTTCAAAGGCGCAAAAGACGCGGCAAGTCTTCTAGTCTGCACTCAAAACAATTTTTTTGGTTGGGAGATGCGGATGTTTTGTGAGTGACATCATAAGTGGAGGACTTTCAAGCCACCTTGGCCACTTCACCTGGCCCAGAGCGCAAACGGTTAGATGGTAGTATTTCGCTGAAGTTCTTATTGGAAACTAGGGTACAATCTGAGTCTTTTGATACTTTGACTTTCTAGGGTTTCGGGTTCAAAAGTTATGATCTAAAGTAATAAAAATATTTGACAAATTAGATAATTAATTTGCTAATTTTAGATCATAACTTTTGAACCAGAAATGCTAGAAAGTCGATCAAAGGCTCAAAAGACTTGGACTCGAGCCTGGTTTCCAATGAAAACTTCAGCGATATACTTTGGCCTAGTAGTTGGGCCCTAGGCCAGGTAACATGAGCCAAAATGACCCAAAAACTACTTCACTTATGACATCACTCACAAAAAATCCGCAACTCCCAACCAAAAATTTTTTTTAGAATGCATAATAGAAGACTGGCCGATCCGTTTGAGCCCTTGAACAGCTCTCTAGCGCAATCAGTGGAGGAGCTACGGCATTGGTAAGGCAACCGAAAACTGCTAGTTTTAAGCCGAAATCCAGGTATGATATATTCATAGACCAGCTCTCAAAGTGTTAACAATCTGAATGTATTCAAAAGCTTCCAGCTGATGCTATTGCCACCGTCCCCTCTGCTATCTAACACAGTGAAGTTTGCTCGCATAAACGCACATAGTTTTAAGGCTGTGTTAGCCTCAATATCCTCTGACTACATGTGTCCTTATTACATAAATATTAACACTTTGGCACCAGGGAGGATTCGGGGAAATCTGCACCCCCCAACCAAAAATTTTTTTCGAGTGCAATCTACTAGACTGGCTGATCCGTTTGAGTCCTTGAACAGCTGTCTAGCGCAATCGGCAGAGAGCTATGGCGTTGGTAAGGCAACCGAAAACTGCTGTTTTTTAGGCCGAAATCAAAGTATGAATATATCGTATGCCGGCTCTCAAAGTGTTAAAAGTAACAGCTTTCCACCACCATTACGAGTGTACCACATGTGACCAGGTTCACCACAAAAGTCAGACCTCATCTCAAACAAAGCCAAAATAAACCAGATAGCAGTCGTAAGACATACAGGCTACACATACAGTAAAACATGCATAACCAAACAAAAATAGATAATAAAACTCGTCAGAAACATCGATAAAATGCAACTCAGATTTTTATAAGCAATTTCTTTCCCCGCAAATACACTGTCATACATTTGTTTCTTATTAAATACATCAAAAAATTTTAGGGCAACAGTAAAATCTTTGCAATATTCTTTACACCCTGCATGGTCATAGACTCTCGTCAGAAGAGATTTGTAATGAATATGCAGCTCAGACAATGTTTTGCCAGAGCCAAGTCTTTCTGACTAAAATAATAAAAAAGAAAAAGACAGATTTTGACTGGTATTTTTAAATTTCAAAAAACGCCAAGTGCATCAAAAAAACTTGAATTTCAAAATTTGGTTTAAAAACTGCCAAATTGGCAACCCGTTGCGTCACAAAGTCAGGTATTGGACCACCGTGACTGAGCGATGAAATTCATACAGTCTGCTTTATGGTTTTCTTGCAATTCTTAGCATATTATCTGGTTTTGCTTGACTTGCAGCTGATTAATTTCCCGTGAGCATGTACGATTTCCCGGGAAGCTCCTTCCTGATTTCCACACTTTTTACAGCCCTGACCATAACTATTCGTTACTGCATGTGGTGATCCAGTTAGTTTGCAGAAATGACTGACAAACAGCATGCTAATGTTTTGAGTGCTTTTTATGCTTTTAAGCAGAATGTAGTTGATCTATGAGATTACTTCAATACTACAAATACATTGTAAGCTAGATATACACAAAGACGTTCACAGATTTTCAGACAGCAACAGAAGGCTATAACTTCCAGGTATGATCGGGAATGATTTTTCAATGCTTCTGCATCAAACTTGTGTTATCAATTCTGGATTTTATTCTAGTTAATAAAAGCCAATATTGAAAAAGCAATACAATAGAAGCAGACTTTAGTAAACTGCTAATGTAAAGCCACCATCTTCTTGATGCAGTAGTACTTGATATCAGGGCTGTGTAGTGTAGCCAGAACTCAAATTTCCGTCTCCAGCATCTAAAAGTTTTGGGTTCTGGCTTAATTGATTTGGTCCATTGAGAACTGAAAAGCGTTGCACTTCTATTTGTACAACTCACTTTTCCCACAAACTAGGGCTATGGAACCAGAAGCCAAATCTCAGGCCCCAGCTTTGACTCCATCTGAAAATTATCGGCTCCAGACATTAAAAATTGCTTGGGCTCTGGCTCCACAGACTTGCTTGACATGCACCGCAGCTCTACTGTAAACTTGACTTGAAAGCTCTTCGCAAAAATGTTGAGAATTAAAATCAAATCTTGTTCAATGGTCAACTTAATTCTTGTGTTTGCTAACAATGAACAAGTTAGACGATTGACCGATTTGTCATCCTGTTGCAATGTTTCTTGAAAAATACCCTTACCGGTTGTTTTCTTTCCAATTATGCAAATGGTTATTTTTTTCCAGCAGTTGTAATCTTTGCACCCTCCTTAAAATAGTTGTGGTAATTGCAGATACCCCATTAAATGATATATATGTGATATGTCTTGTTTTATAGGCTTTTCATGTGACGCGGGCTATTATTTGGACTTGAAGTCCCAGATATGTATGCAGTGTCAACCTGGAACTTTCTCTTTGGGTAGTGGTGTTCGTTTTGATGAATGGGACAAACTACCTGATGGATTTACAGTTAACGCAGAAACTGTAACATTTTCCCAGTATGGCTACCATTCAAAAGTGGATAACTGCAGCAAGTAAATTCACACATATGAACTTTTCAGAAAATGCAATTTCATTGTAAATGGTTGTGTTTATGTGAAGTACTTGCATAAGGTAAATTTTGACATTAATAGGTGGAATCGTTTGCCTTTGGATTTTTTTTTTTTTTGTATAGAAATTCAATGTACTCCATCTCCAGACAATGCCATTTCCACCTTTGCGATCTCATCAGTGTATATCTAATTTCCATGCTGTTAGTTAAGGCAGAGGTTACTGCTTCCAAAGTCCATTGTAATATATGTTGCTCATTAGTACAAATTCAGTGAAGTCAAGCAGAGTCTGAGCATAAATTGAAAGGCTTGATTGCTTGTTTTATTCGTTGTAATGACTTTTTTCCAGCTTACTTGGAATTACGTTAATTATTTTCAAGAAAGTTTGTTAGTAGCCTACTTGCTGTTGAAAATTTTAAATGTAAACCTATCATTGGAAAGACTGAATTGTTTGCTGCATATCAAGGACTTCAGTTAGTTTTGGTTAACCTACAGTGCCATGTCAGTTAATTTCAAGGTATTGTATGTGCTATATGCTTGTCATCAGGTCTACATGGAAGCCTGCTAGAGAATATATTATTTCAAATGACGATGATTGTTCAAGTTCTTTGAGTTACTCAGTCCACCTTGACCGCGATGGTTATGTGAAGTTCTCCTATCAATCTGCCGACACTGATGTTATGTTTCACTTCTACGTAAGCAGACTTTGTGCTTTGTGTGATGCACTCAATAGTTAAATGACTATAACTACTATAGCAAGTTATTGTGTTGTTCACAAGATGTTACTAGTTTTGTCAATGTGTTGTAATACTAAATATCTTATCATTATTTCACACAAAAAACACCAACATTTGTTGATGTCTGTTCAGAGGCGGTACAGCAAAAGCAACATTGTCGCTTTGTTAAATTAGCAATTAAACTCATGAGAATATGCCATAGTTGCTTATTAGAAGTGTGTGTAAGTCAAATACTCCGGTGTGAACCACCGTGCTCCGAGTGCGACATAAACCTACGAAGATGAGTTGGGCGGCAAATCATGTGGTCACGCGTGTTTACCAAGCGTTGCTTTTACACCACGGTTTTGATATGAGGATGATACTGGTGGTCGTCGGTTGAATTTTATGATGTCCAAACACAGGTCAGACCGGAGGAGGGAAAGTTTATACGCCACTTCTTAACCGTCAGCNCACCCTACTCCTACCGATGCCATTTAAATAATCAATCTTTTACGTCCACCACGTTTGATGTGAGCATCGCAAACACCAACCACCTTTTGGCGAAATGCTATTATTAACGATGGTCGCACGAACACTAAGCGCCAGTTGGAATCGGATTGCCAACGAGAGATGCCGGTTGTGACGTATGCAGTTACGGCGGATGTTGAGTTTTGTACGGCAAGAGCGAGTAGGTTTTTGCCGATGCCAGTGGACAGTGTTTCTAACGGCGTTTTGAAAGACCGTGACCGTTTCAAGATTTTCCAACCGTGTCTTAAAATGCAGTGGAACCTCTCTGTGTAACTACCGCCAAAATACACTAAAACCATCTCGGTATTCAGATGAAGTGACTGCGGTCTCTCAAAAACGGTCACCAAGGTCAAACCTTACAAAACCTACTTGTTGAATAGGGTACGTGGTCGGTAGCAAGCAGAAATTGTCAACGCGCACTTGACATTCCAGTGTAAGCACGTTGATGCGTTGTGTTGCAATCCAGTATTGATTTTCTGTTCGCAGGTTCAAAATTCTCAATGTCAAACATACCATGATTCGAGAAAAAATATTTTTTTGAATACGACTGGACCTGAATGGAGATTGTGGAAGGTGCGCATTACAAAGATCTTTATCGATCGGATGTGTTTCCTTTACCTCGTGCATATTATGGAAGCGTTGTTAATCTGTTGTCATTCGTTTTGGAGTTTGTGACCTGAAAATATGGCCGGAAAAGCAATAAATCTGGACCGGTTTTAACAAATCTTTTGATTCTATTTCCGAAAACTTCGGTGTACTTCAGCACTTGCCCTGCTTTAATATATGTTGTATAGAAGTCTTAATAGGTAGTTTCTGCAGCTGTTGTCTTTGGTTTCCTGATTTGACGATTGGCAGCATCCTTCAAAAAGTATGATAGCCATTCTCAAGCCATCAAGCATGCCTATTTCTTGGTCGATATTGGTTGAGCATTGCACCATCTTGTGTAAGCTGCGTGAACTGCGCTTCTGGACGGAAATATGCAAAATTTAAAACTGGAATCTCCGTTACGATGAGCTACTTTTAAAAGTTGAAAGTGTTTTTTGACTGTTTGCTTTGTTTCAGGTGCCTTTGCCATCAGGCTTGAATGTGCTGTACTGGAAAACTACTGGCATTTTGTTGGGTAATAGACGCAAGGTAGACCCTGTGAAGATCAGAAGCATCGAAATAACAGGTGGAACACTTGTACGAGCAGATTTGTTTTCAGCTAGCCAAGTCGTTTTTTTTGTAATTTTAAATCAGAAAAAGGGAGAACAACTTCTACCGTTGCAGGCGTCTCGTACACGACCGAGTGCCACAAGTGCCGTCCCGGGTTTTACGCGTCGGGAAATTCGTCAAACTGGTGCGAGATCTGTCCTGCCGACACGATGAGCGGCGTCGGGGCGTCGCACTGCACGCCGTGCGACAAAGACCGGCAATTCGCGCCGCAAGCGTCCGCCAACTGCCTCTTGCGACCGCCCTGCGAGGCGAAAGACTACTTCGCCACTCATTCGCCGTGCAGCGTTAACAAAACGGTCGGCTGACTTCTGGCTTTGCAACCGATCGTCGTCGTCGGGGCGCGGGTTTTGAGCGATGGTGTTCTTGTTGCAGACGAAAGTTACGTACAAGTGGATTGAACCGAAAGTCTGTCTTGAGTCCTTGTCGGCCTCTGTCAGTCTGCCGCCTTCAGGACAGGAGAAGTCTTGCGCTCCATGCAACCCGGGCCACGCTCCGTCCAAACACAAGTGCATAGCTTGCTCCTCGAATACGTTTTCCGACGGCGCTTCTGGTAAGTTGCATGCTTAGTGGAGGATTGCAGCTTTCGTCTGTCTATGCCATGGTGTGTGAAAAGGATGGTTTTTGAAAAACGTTCTGTCAATAGTACCGAAGGTAGAAATCCTCAGCGCTTCGAGTTGCACAAGGCTCTGATGAGACAACTGTAATCAAGTTATGGCCAAAAGCGTTAATGCTTTGAACGTGCATGAGTTGCTTAGTGTGACCTTTCACGCCACAGCTTTGTTAAATTTCATGTTCCGCCAATTTATTGAAGTTTCGTGTTTTTGCTTGAAGCACCAAATAGGACCTTCGGGTTGTTAGCGTTTGCTACGTTATGCACAGAGTGTCAAGTTAAAGCAAACGTGCTTGACTAATTTTTGTCTTTTTTTTTTCATTCGAAAAAATGCGATTCAATACTCTATTTTCTTAACTCACAACGCCTGTGATGTAAAAACTTGTAAACTGCAATGGCGAAATATATCCTTTAATACATGATTTCGAAGCCTCTGCGGTGAAGTTTAAGCTGGAATCAGTCGTCCAATTTTTCCAGCACCACAATCCCCTCTGTAAGCTCGTTTTTTTAAATGCTGCTAATACGATACGTACCAGTTGCCCGCGTCGCAGCGAGCGAATTACTCAAACAAGGTTAAAGAATTCGGTTGAGTTAACGGCCCGGTACTTGCGGCTTGTTGGAGGTTCACAAGCTGAACTCCACGTCGTGCTTGCCGCGTGCCAGGCATGCCCAGCGCTGCGAGTTTTTCTTCCACCACGACGTTCTGATCAAGTTACTTACCTCCGAACGTCAGAATTTATTAAGCTGGGTAAATTTGACTGATTCGTTTCTTGCAGACTGCACGTCGTGCCCACCTAGCACTTCTCCACAGTACGGATACTGGTATTTGTGGTGGGACACGCTCCCGGAAAATATGCAAACCACTTGTGTCAGTCTGCAGAAAGGTAGCTGTGCAGTGAAGCAGGTTCGTTTTCACTTACGAAGTTTTCGCAGTTAATCTTTAACATGCGATCCGTCTTAAAGTCTCGGTTAAATTGCGAGACGTTCGTTTTTTTCAGTAAGGCATAGACTTGGTAGTTCTAGCTTGTGGTTTGGTGGTGGGAGTTGGGTTTATTAAAACACTTTCTAGTTTTGGCGCACCTCTGCCTTTGATATGGTTTAGATATCTTAGCAATATATTTTGGATGCAGACCATTAGCAAAGGACTGCATGTAGCTACAAGTCTCGTGTTTGGTTTGTGGGATTTGGGGTAGAAATTTGATTTGGTTATGGAAAACTTAAAATATTCAGTCTGTTAAAGCACGGTAACACCTTGTTCATGACTCCATACGTACATGAGTCGTTACTGTAATTTCTCCTCTCAATTAGTGACAACACTAAGCAGAAATCACGCAGAACCATGTGTGGGTTACCTTTGTGTCACTTTCATGCCAGGGTTGGCAACCTGCGGGTGATGAGATCAGGACGACTGCCGCACGCACCAATGACGCTTATCTTATTTTGGTGCTGACTCTGTCGAAAGGATTTCTGGAACAGTATGCCGAGAATGAATACGGCAGAATCAGATTCGCGTTTCAGCTGGAATGCTCAGGAGATTGCCAGCTCTATTTCATGAAGGTGAGGGACATTACTCTGTAACGCAAACGCTGATGGCTTGTTTTTACGAGGGCTACTACGCCTTGTCATATTTTATGACAAAAAGTTTGCTTTCGGTAGCTGTGTACAGTAGTCCTTTTGATGCACTCTGTGGATTGTAGATAAGAGAAGAGTGTAAATTCAGTTACGTGTCTGGGGGTATCAGATAAAAAAATTGCACACAATCTGTTGCATTCTTCCAACTCATTTGTGCTTCAACGATCAGATTATACTTAGACGTATATCCGTTAAACTGCGCTCAGCACAGAGTGGTATTGGCATTTTATGAAGTAATTACGAGAAGTGATACCGAGAGGAACTGAATGCTTACGTCATCACTCTTTTGGAAAATAACTGGATGTACAATGTAAACCCGCTCTCTTGAGATATGGCCACTCGTTGTTGACAAATGCGATGGCAAAGATTTAACGAGCAGGTTTTTTGGCGAATTCTTTTTCACTCTTTTGTGTGCATTTTTCAGGACCTCAAAAATGAAGGTACCTACGTTCTTCAAGGTTGGAGATCCACCCAAGCGAAACAGACCTTCACGTACACTGTGAGCGACAAGAAACCAATCACGTTCAGCTGGGCATTTCAAAAAAGCTTCCAGGTGCGTGAAATACGTGAATTGGTGCGTGATTCCTAGCAACAGGTCTTAAGAAAAAGCACTTGACATCATACGAGACGGCTGCATTGTGTAGAGTGCGGTGGTTTACGACATGATGAGCTACTTTCACAAGTTAATTTACCCGGGCAACGTTGCGTGATTATCACTCTGGTAACGTGATTCATTTAACGGACGTGTCGAAATTCCAGGCACGACTGCATGAGAGAGCTGCGAGCAAAGCTTTAAAAAGACCTTGAGGTACCGCAGCGTAGACCAGGTTAATAAAATCTATAAGAAGTGAAGTGGGCAAGCTTAGTTTGGGCGTTGCTGTGTTTGCAGCCAAAGGTCGTGTGGCCACGGTCGAAGTTATTTGCGTTCGATACGTTGATTCAAGGTCTATCGTTCCCTGCTTTATGGAAGTGTTTTTCAACCGGGGGCTCCGCAGAACCTATCAGGGTCCCCCGAGTGAGGGGGTTCCTCCGAAACAAACCGAGCTCGCATCCATTTCCAACATTGCCGCTGAGGTCTCCAGCGAGGCGGTCAGGTGAACGCAGAAATGAGACAAATGTTCTTTTATTGCATCCAAAAGGGAATTGAACGGTATCGCCGAGTGTTGACGCACTAAAGCAACGGTGCACAAACTCACGACCACATGCGACCTTCGATAATGAAATTTGCGGCCGTCCACATGTAATTTAAACTATAAGATTTGGCGGCCGTGCTGGAGTATATCGAAGCAAAACAACCGGAAGGCAAGAAAATCAGTCGAATCCAGATGGTGTTGTCACAAAGAGTTATAGAATGACTACGCAATGTATGTTTGAATGTGTCCTGTGTTGGTTGGCACTTTGCAGTATATCATAAATATAACTCGAACTCATTGGCGGCCATACTTCATATAAGTAAAAGTAATGCGGGCGGCAATAGCAAAAGGTTGTACACCCCTGCACTAAAGCCTCTATTGTGATGCAACTATCGTTACTAGACATCGCTGTTCTACTTGTTAATCTGCATGAACGGATCGCGTGGTAAACTTCCAGCGTGAGGTTGGAACTGGGAGGCGTTGCTAGGAAACGTCAACCAGGAAAGCAGGAAAATGGAACTGCGCTGTGAGTGTCGTATAAAGTGGAAGCATAAGTATAGAACAGTTGGCTACGTTAACAATGGTAGCTTAAGTGTAATTAGTTTATGGAAACAAGTCAACAGCATCATAATTGGAATACGGGCCGGAAACACAAAGCTTCGAGCTTGATTCGAACTTTGCACCTTATTGTAAATTGTTCGCTTAGCAGTAAACTTTCCACTATGAAGCTAGTTCTGTGCGGTTATTTGTCATCGTATAGTTACGTCAATTGTTGCTGGCGTTAATACATTAAAAGTGTTAATTTAAATGTTAGTTCAGTTTATTGTTTTAGTTAATTTTGGTAAAATACCGAATGAATTTAATCGACTCGATCTATAGTTCTTGTTGCTCATTTAGCATAGATATTGATATCTTGAAACTTTTGCGTTTAATCGTTTATATTGATTAATGATTCCTAAACGAAATCAAAAATTTCGTTATGCGACATATCACTTACGTGGTTTATTGAATAAATAGTACAGGCACTTGCATCAGGGCACAGGGTTCCTTGATATTTGCGAAGCTTCCGCTCTGGCAGAAAGTTTAACAAACAGTTTGATGCTGTA
>JGI24159J19872_10007645_pt1 | contig 14157 bp, 9 predicted proteins | sample Ectturendosymbi4_FD_19872 | JGI IMG/M metagenome (IMG submission 19872) | reverse complement strand
CAACAACGAAACCCTGCCCTTCTGTTCCGAGCCCAAATACCTCGGAGTAACGTTGGACAGGTCGCTCACGTATCGCCGACACCTTGAGTCACTTCGCAAGAAGCTGACATCACGCTTCGCGCTCCTGAGGCGGCTTGCCGACTCCGGTTGGGGTGCTGGAGCGACAACTCTGCAAATAGCCAACCTAGCCATGGTCTACTTAAAAGCAAGCCACTGCATTCCTGTCTGGTGCCGCAGTGCCCAGCTTCATACCCGCCTCATCGACCTCGCCATCAACGATGCCTTGCGAATTGTGACTGGATGCCTGCGCCCTAAACCAGACAAGGGCGTACGCAAGGGGGTTGGGGTTTTAGCCCCTCCCTTGAGCTTGAAATTTGCAAAAATGTTATTACCTGCGCAAAGGAGATTAATTCTTTTCGCATACTTTTTGCTTGTTAATTTGTCGACTTATGCAAATTGCACGGAAAAAATTGCCTGCAAATTTAAAGCAACATTGTAAATGACCCAAAAAGTAATAATTACGTTTTGGTGGGAATCTGGGTTATCGTGTGCGTCCAGGAACCTTCCCACCACTTTTTGCCGACCTTTCGTCTATGAATAGGTTTTTGCCCAACCGTATATAGCTATATGCTTTTTAAAACTATGAATAGGTTTTTGCCCAACCATATATGGCTACATGCTTTTCAATGGTAAAATGTGACTTCTCCATGAATATGATGCAAACGAAATCTCGTTATTTGTATTTTTCTTTTTGTGAATTATGCGCTTTGCACGGTTGTTGTTGTTGTTGTTGTTGTTTTTGCGTTTGCGATGCTTAAAATGTATTTATGCTTTTGTGGCATTGTATTGTTTTAACAAATTTTAGGGCGCCTCGGTTAGGTAACTTGAGGTTTTTGCGGCGTCCTAGTTGTGAGCACACGTTAGCAGTGTATTGTTTTCGCATTGCTATATTGTTTTGTAACCAATAAACTTCTTCTTTCGGCCACATCACATGTTTAAGATTGTGTTCCGCGATGGTTCATTTTATCTGAAACAATTGCCTTTATTTTGTCTGCTAAGGCTGATCACCTCAAGCGCTCACCGCATTGGCTACATTACCAATTTCTGAAGCATTATAGAACTGTTGCACGAACTCAAAAACAGCAGTTTTTACGTAGAAGCATTCAGGCATCGATAATATCTCAGCAGGGAAAACGGAAAAATAAAAGTTTGCTGGACTTCTATACACAACAAAAAATTGAACGTTTTTTTGTGTATTTTATGCGCATTCTCAATTCTTGTATAGTTTCATTCTCAGTTCGTGTGTAGTTTAGCAAGATTCGATCTTGCAAACCGGGGTGTGCACCAGGCAGTCCAGCCGCACACTTTCTATGCTCGACTGCTCGTATTCGACAAGACATTAGCGCAGCTTCATTTTGCAGTTGCAAATTGCTCTGACCCAGTAATGAGTGTGTTTTACTCCCCTGTTTTAATCCGCAGCCTGTTATTTTTGCAGTTATGAACTGCTGTGTCGTAGCGTTGAGTTTATTTTTGTCCAAAATCCTAACTCGGAACGTTAATAGTTTATATTCAGTGCAATGACACATAAAATAAGGGGAGTGCGTGTAGAAGAATATGCATATTATGTCAACCAACTTCGCCAAAACGTTTGTTTGGAAATATGAATATGACGTCAAATTGTGACATCACAAACAGCGCACATTTAATACAAATGACCACCATGTGCTACTGAATGAAAACCTTCCCCATGAAAATTTTCTGCGTTCCAATCCTTGCAGGCATCCAATCTGCTGAGCTTCGTCGCAATGGAGCCACACTGTCTCTAGGACGCCGTGCCATGGAGCCTGGACATCTGCTCCACTCAGCGCTCACCCGTCCATCGAGTGCAAACGCGCGGTGCCTCAAATCGAGACACCCATTTGTACCCGCCGCACAACAACTCGCCAGTTCATCTGACAACAACAACATATGTGCGCCGCAGTGGCCGGATCACCTATGGAATGCGGAGTGGGCGGACAACCCCACAAGACTCCGCATTTTCATCCCCGACACCGGCACCTCCCAAGAATGATCCTCCCAAGAAGAGACTTGGAATGATCCTCCCAAGAAGAATGATCCTCCCAAGAAGAGACTTGGACCGACTTAACCGCCTCCGCACCAGTGTCGGACGTTTCCGCTCCTGCTTGTACAAATGGGGTATGGTCTCCTCTGCAGCCTGTGAGTGTGGCGCAGAAGAACAAACCGTCGACCATGTTGTCCTCCAATGTCCAATCCATCGACCTCCCCATGGACTGCATGGACTGACGGTTCTGGACAATGAGACAATCGAATGGTTGCTCAACATGTGCCCCGAGATCTAGTGCAGCCTGGCAGTGGTTTAAATAACTGGCTCAAAAGAAGAAGAACGGGGAGAAATAATTAGGCTAAGTTTAATCACAACTTTTTGTTAATATTCTTAATCGCAGCGAACGTCGATGTGATGATTCACAGTGGTAGCAATGTTATGATTGTTGGACCATTTTTAGTATCTTCAAAGAAACTGACGTTTTTCGTCTTTAAGAAATGGAGTTCGATTGGGTATTTTCCGATGGCTATATCAGTGTTGGTTGCTTTCAACCAACGTAAATATAATAAAACGAATCAATGCACACTATTGTATGTAGGCCTACACGAATTTAACCAATATAAGTATCATAAAACAAACTAATCCATACTACTGCATACAAGAAAAGTCCAAAATTCCGCGCGTGTTGCCATGCCAGGAGACATGCAAATGTTATTGCTTGATGTCCCTTACTTGACGCTACTCATGCAACGACTGATAGGTCAACAAACTACCAAAATACTTATTGCAACAGTTCCCCCGCTATTTTATTTTGTTTTAAACATTAGCAATATACGTGAAAATTCGTGAGAACCGCAGTGCTTGGCTCCCAACCAGTAATACTGTCCGTGGTCTTGGATAGTTAGTGCAGTAATGCGTTACACAGGACAATGCTTGTTTGAATGTTACATCATCAGTCTTATATCTTATGTTTTATAACCTTTTTTACGAAACATGGGGTAGAAAGTGCATCAAGTAATTGGTTCCAAGGTGGCAAAGATGGTTTTTATTTTTGGAATCGGTTCAGAATTTTAGTACACTGCAACCTGCAGAAATCGCCCTCATGGAAACTGAAATCGCCCCCCAAATCTGGTAAATCACAAAATGGCCCCCTAACCCATTAAATCGCCCCGTGGTGGCGATTTCGCCCACGTTGAATGTCACTGGTTTAAATCTAACATTTATTTTTCTGTATTAGATTGCACAACAATCGAACGGTCGTTGAAGTGTTGTTGACTGCATTTGCCACACTACCTTATCAGGGGTCCCAAAAAACTGTCAGTAAAATTTGGCCGCGAGTTGAACCAGTTTGTGACAAACAGTTTGTGGTAAGGAATGAGAGGCCATAGGAAAAGAAGTGCACTTTCGAAAAGACAGTTGCGTTTAAGAGTTCATCATAGTGCAGATAGAAAATTGCACCCAATTTACTCCCTGAATTCGCCACTACTCAGTGGTGAGAACTGACGGCTTATCATAAAACTGTATGATTGCCAACTTTTTTTTTCGCTTTCTCGAACAACAGCCAGAGTCCTTGCAGTTCGTATGTAACGCGTTGTCCATCAGCCAAAACGTTACAGCTTACAGGCAAGGAGTGGCGGCTCGTGACTGTGATTCGTGGGGGTGCTGCAATTCCTCCCAACAAAGATTTGATAAATACTGAAAAGAATCACGTTTTCCATGGCGGCGTGCACTGTTACAGCGTATGACATTTTTCTCTGTACGATACAATTGTGAAACTTCCGTGTATTACCATATTGCAAGGACATGCTATGGGGTGAATGACTGGTGTGGCACTGGTGTCTTTAAAGTTGTAAGCACGCGCATTAAGCCATTAACCCGACGCAGTAACAACATTCAGCTCGTTGTTTGCTGATCCACTGCAGTCTACCCTTATCCCATACGTATAACAATCCCTTCACAGGCATTCACTGACAAAGAAAGATTGTTTTGCACCATGGTAGTGGTGTTAGAATGTCACATTTTACCAACTGTTATTGTCCCCGTCGCATTGGCTCAATATATCGAGAACGGGAACACCCACCGGTGATCATGTCACACATCCCTGGAGAAAGGAGGGTCTTATCACTTAGGACAAGCAGTTGTTACTACTGGAAATACTTAACACCGTTATTTGACGTCACTCACTAATAGAGCGATGCTGCGATTGATTACCATTTGCAGGTATTAATTTTCAGTGATTTACTGCAAGCAGCCATAGTTCAGGATTTGCTGAAACATTGGGTGTCAACTACATGCTTTGCAATTAAATCGTCGGACAGTAGGCTATTTACGTCAGAATTAATTTTAATGTTAAAGGGTATTTTTCAGAAGCATACTTGGCATTTGAACTCAAGCACGAATTTGAGCTTGACTTTGAAACCTGTTTCAATTCTGACGCAATTCACAACCATAGGCCTACTCCGGAATGATATTCTTTGAATCTACGGTGTTCGTAATTTGAGGTTGAGAAAACATCGAGTCAATTCTGCAATACAGTCAATTCTGGAATAAAGCCCATACACTTTCCTCTAACCAGCCCAAAAATCCCAAATCACCTTGCATTGCAAATCCGAACAAGTCCACATGACATGCAGCATCACCTCAGGGAGAATTTTCAACTTCTTGTAGTATTAAAACCAGTACACACACTACAAATCACCACCTACCAATGAGGTACAAAGGGTCTATAGCCTACTGGTAACGGAAAACATCTCGCAAACAGGCACGACTCTATGTCTGTTTCATTATTATTTTTTCACTTTAGTTTTCCGCTGCCGAGTAAAAGATACAGTACATTCCAAGTGTAATCACTACAAGTAAGCCTCATTATCAGTTTAATACATTGCGTCATGTCACGGTGCATTGTAAAGCTTCAGAGCCAATTTAAGTGGTACGCTGCCTGTGACCAGCACTAGGATGAATAAAGTGATTCTGCTGCCCATCACAAGCCAATGCCATTGCCAGCCAGGCGCTGCGGAAAGCGCAGGTCCAGCGCGCAGTTCCACTTTGGCTGTGCTTGGTTGACAGGCAACAACCCTACTAATACTTTGCTATAGCGAAAACGGCGCTGGAAGCTCTCACAGCTCCAGACTTTCGTCATTTGCAGTGCTTCTCGTACAAAATCAAACAGATGTTTAATATTTAGCTTCGTGCATGAAGTTTGGGAAGGGTGGACACATTGTCAACTCATCTTGTTAATGCAAACTTAAATATCATAGCAAACAGGGATGTGGAAGCGGCTATTTCGTCAACCGCTTCCGCTTGCACACCTATCGCTACCGCTTCCGCTTCCACCGTTTCCGCTTCCACTAACAAAAAACAAGAAAACGACAGTTGACCGATAAAATCGGTAAGCTGCATAATGACTTGGCCTTCTATGAAGAACGCCATAGATGCTAGTCATGCTTTTTTTTCGTTTTTTCGCGCTTCTGATATCGCACGTTCATTCAGACTCTAGTGCAACTTCACCGCTTAAATCCACATTGGGAAATGGACAAAACTTTTCGCCAAGTTACTCTCCAAGTCAAATAACCTATGTGGAAGCGGAAACGGTAGAATTTTCGCGCTTCCGCTTCCGCAGAAAAAGGACCGCTTCCGCTTCCACATCCCTGATAGTAAAACAGTAAATTGACCTAAAAACGATATTTACCGTGAAATTAGGGGCTGCTGCAATTCCGCAGTGCCTACATACGAGTCGCCACTGCAGGCAACATATTTGCTGCAAAATTACGGAACGCGATAACTTACCAGGCGACACTAAGGATCTACCTTTGCAAGTTGACAAGCAAGCGTGTTGTGCTACAAATGGCGATGCACTTGTCACAAGCTTTTATTTGACTACATGCGAGCTTACTTTGTTATAGCGTTCCTCACATACGAAATCCTAACCGAAAGCAAGTTCTGTTGCGCTTTCTAGCAAGCCACGAAGTCGGCGTGTCATGTACCAAAGAAGCTAATTCCATCTTCCACTGAGCATTTCGCGACTTACTGCACGTGACACGAATTTACACGAATTTTTGCAAATTAATGCAATTTTCAGTCACACGTGTCCACACACGCGTGCGAGGGCATTTTAAAACCAAACATTAAGAGACGCAGGTAAGCCATGGTCAAACAGTCGGGACTTGTGGCAGGAACGTCAATGAAAACGACACCAATTGTTGATTGCTTTGTGTGGAGTTTTGTGTGGCATAAGACACCCCACACATTTTTCACATTGTGTAAGACATCGCACAAACACACTTCCTATATATGCATGCCCTCTCCATACTCATAAAGCCGACTGTTTTCTTTGGCAGTTCACTATTCAAAAGCACTTGCTTCAACAGGATGTTAAGCGCAGCTGTTCAGAGCTACTCCGCCACGATTATCTCTCCCGACCCCTCAGGGCCTACGAGAGGGGGATACAAGAGGTACACATCGTCCCCGGCCCTGTAGGTACTGGGGCCCGAAAGGATAAAAGTACGCACGATAAGTTTTTCTGTAAACAAGCCCAAGATTACTAGTGTAAGCCAGTTGCCAGCAGTATGACAACCACTGGTGTAGGAGATAACATCACTGGGCTGCAAGCGCACCCCCAAAACTTTTGATTTGGTGAAAATCCGGGAAAAATCACCTAAAATCCGGGTAGAATCTGTGGAAATTTGGGCAAAATGTGTGAATACCTTCGCAAATCGCTGCATGCGCTTTGAGTTTACAAAAATGGCACCCAAAATTAAAGTGCAGTTGTTTTTTGTTTGGAGGTCATGTTTTTATTTAGTTCTTTTCGGGCAAGTTAGGGAAAATTTGGGCAAGTTTGGGTGAAATTTGGGCAAGGTGCTTGAAGTGCTTTGGTTTGAAAAAATGCGACCAACACAAAAAGAAATGCAGTCGTTTGTTTTTTTGAGGTCATTTTCTTTGGAGTATTTTTCGGGAAAATTTGGGCAAAAATCCTTCGCACTCCCAAAAATGTGCCTGCTCCTACACCTATGAATTAACAATTGCTCTATTTCTAATTCTTGACATGGCAGATGTTTTATCTATATTCTAATTATTATACAAACAAGCTATACAAGTTTCGATGAGGGCCCCAGAAGCTAGGGGCCCGGTATCCAGGAGCGTAACGAGGGGTCAAGGGGGACATAATTCCACGGGCGCCGAATCACTGTGAGGTGCGCTGAATGACTGCGGGGACCACCGAAAAGTCCCAACAATGTCACAAGTACTTTCTTCAATACAGTACATTTGCTTCCGAAAGACCTCAGGTTCGAATATAGAGGCGCCAAAATTGCTTCATGCCCCGGGCGCCATCTAACCTCGTTACGCCCCAGCCGGTATCGGTCTTCTTACCTCCTGGTAAAATTTTTCTCAGAGGCCTTGCGACCGGAAACTTATAGATGGTTTTGCTTTACGCTTTTAAAAAAATGTTTCACAATTTTGAATAAAATTTTCTCTTTGGCACACGAAAAACGAAAGTGCTGAATAGCCTTATAATAAATATCACGGCCAAAGCAAACGATTTCAGTTGTATCGTTTGCTTTGGCCGTGATATTTATTATAAAATTTTCTCTTTTCCCAAAAATACAATGTTTCAGTGATGTTTTTCCTAGCAAGGATTTCTGTTGTGGGATGTTCGGTGCAACGTTGCAGTCAAACAGAACGATTTTGGCGTCTAGGAAGACGTTTCAGAATGGTAGCGAAATGATCCTACCTCAATAAATGTTTCAAACTGCCCAATTTCTCATTCACTTTCGCACGCCAGCGGTCGGTTTTCATTTACTCTCGTTTGTGCACGGTGGTAATTGGTTTCATGTGCTTCGCAAAATCAGTAAGGCAAATTTGAACTTTGCCACCCTCACAACGACTTTGATTCTTGATTTGACTAATGGCTAATATGACGCAGCTTCTTTCCACATCGATAGTTTGCGAGGACAAAATTTGGACAATTATTTGCTCGGATGTTGATTGTTACAACCTTTCTAAATAGTTTTCAAATCCCCCAAATCCTAACGTACACCTCTGCCAGGTGTACGTACTCTGAACGTTTTTCAAAAATGACCAATTGTGACCATGACAAAGCAGCGACGGGCCAGCGATCCCTTTCCACGTTTTTAACAGTGAAACGTGTACGCAAATAAATTGCTATACAATGCGTTTCGCTTCGGGTTTGAAGCAGAAAAACTACCTTGCAACGATTTCTGTGCTTTTATTCGCTCTCAGTGGGAAATGTCTTGTGGTTGTAGCTCATTTTATATCAAAACAGCGGGAAACGTCTTGTGGTTACAGCTCATTTTATATCAAAACAGCGGGAAACGTCTTGTGGTTACAGCTCATTCGCTCGCAGCAACGGGAGATGTCTTACTTTATATTTTGCTTGCAGTCTTTCCTTTGGATATCCCTGGCCTACGCGAAGACCAAAGATCGTTACGCACGGTAAATGATGCCTGAATGTTTTGAAGAAAAGCAGGATATAGCAGTAGTGGAATAAGGGGGGATAACTGGGATACAGCCAGTGAAGCGTTTTTGCCTTATTAACGACAATTATAAATATATATATATACACAGAAAGAGCCCCTTTCTAAGTTTCAGCCAAGGACCTCATGCAACCTTAAACCGCCACTGGGATGTGGACACTCACTGAAATAGATCTTGTTTTGGCTCAGCTTGGGTGGAGTTGCTTTTTTGGTTAAAACAACCGAAAATCCTGATATTCCGGTTTTATTACGTTTCTCGAGAAGTTCGTTTTTTATGAAGAAATAAAACTATTGTAAACTCACGCACCTTAATACGAATCAAATTTAGCTTTGAAACTCTGCACACAGAAATTCTGCTTTGAGGTGGGTACAAATAACAATCGCGTGAATGTTGACAAGAGGGAACGCACGTTGTCCGAAAAGGGCAGGCTCTTTGTAGTTCAACAGAAACTATTTCAAAGAAAAACGGTAATGCTCTGCATTGGTCTGTTGTTATTAGTGAAAGCAACCGCTGAATCGTAGGCAAAATAAAAATGTTTTGCCATCCGTTACAGACGAACAGTCATGGTGATGGTATTGTATATACGGACTTAGTGGGCAATGACAGTTGTCGTTTGAGGAATGGGAGCCTGAACATACGCTGGTTGTTGTGCCACGGTTGTTACTGTGGCTGCCAGGGGTGCTGGTTGGGCCACGGTGGTTACTGTCATCTGATCGCCTCCATCTCCAGCTGCAAAACAATCGCCTCTGCGTGAATTTTTGTCAAGTATGTTCAAACCTCAAGGGCGTAAAAAAACTTGGATCTCGTAGTTTGTGCATTTGCTTTGGGGTAAATGTAGGTGAGGTAATCAATTTTTAAGAACTTTGCCAATAACCTAACGCTTGTCATAAAGTCTTGAAAGCAATGTTTGGTAAAGCATATGTGAATAGTAGTTTAGTGAAACCGAAACTTCACGTTTACTCACCGAAAATTCCGCGCTAATCTCCTAGTTAATATACACGTATTCATAAGCGCAATTTTGTTGTAAAATGTGAGGGGGACAGCTTGGTGCGAAAACAATATGTTGCGATCCCTAAAGAGAAAAATGTGGGGGACATTGCATATTATACCCCTCTATCTGGAAAAGTGGGGGCATGCGTCCCCCGTGTCCCCCACCTACTTGCGCCCATGCACTTATTTATTATTAAGTGCTAAATCGCCTTTCGTCAGAGTATAGCGCTTGAATAAAATGATTTGTAGGAATTTGTAGGATAACAATAGCTCGAATCGACTTTACTGAGAGTTATGGAAAAGCAAGAAATTTCGTGTTCTATTCCAAGCCACGCCAAAACTCCATATTAGTCTCATGCCTGCGCAAAATTTCAAAACTGACTTGTTTCACTGAAAATTCTTCACAACTTACCTGAGCTTGCGATAAACGCATATCCCCATATGATGCTCCATATCCAACCAATTAAAAGGAATGGTGCCAGAACCATTTGCAACAATCCTACCCAGAAGTTAATACAGAAAGTTCCAAACCTTCCCCCTCCAGATTGTCCAACGTTGCCGCAGCACAAGACAGAAAACCCTCCTATAATTGTGCCTGGATACATAGAGCAATGAAATAATGCTTTTGATGTTGTAGGAGACAGTTCTCGTTTTCATTTGTGTAATCCTACTTTATCAACAATTTTTACCATCTTGGAAGAGTACCTGGAAAACATGGTACGCGAGTAACTACACCCAACCATTTTCATGCTGTCGTTAATCTCATCAGTTGGGTATCTGAATAATTACGTAAAATTTTGATTTATTATTATGCAAATAGTACAACATACAATGCAAATACAATTGCAGCTTGCCGACTAACGCGTTTGTAAAATATGTCTTCACCAAACTTGCATTCAGTTACGGTAGTGGAATAAACTATGATTAGATTGTCAATATTTTGGTGCATAGCTTCGTTGATAATAAAATGAATGCTTGGCAGTGTAGATCGTTCATTTTATAACAAGTCTTCACTTACCTAATCCAGGGAAAAGAAAGTTGAGAATGCATATTAAAATCGCAAGAGCCATCGGCAATGCAGGAATAGCTTCACGACAACCATTACTTCTGTTGGTGGTAGTGACTGTCTGCACTACAACCGGTGGGGGAGGAGCAACAGCTGTTGTTGTAACGGTAGTCTTGAAAAGCAATAAACTTGCGTTTTGCCAAACGTCGTGAAAAGGCAGTTAAAGAACAGAACGTGGTCCATTAAAAACGAAAACAGTAATCTGGTAAACAAGCTAATATTTTCCAATGTAAAAACAAGAAAATTAACCAAATGAAGCGACTTAATATAATGGTCACTTTGTTGCCACGAGTTGTAAACTGTTGTGCTTTTTGCAGCATATTTGAAATAATTTATTAAGCCTCTTGGAAAATGTCAGAGGAAAAATTTTGAAAGATTGTGGTGCAACTTGTTGACTGTTGCCTTACCAAAAATGTTTCACCTGTCGTATGCATAAAAAATTGCCAGAAACAACTTCCCAGTAAAAAGCAAGTTTCAAAAGCATTGCTGCTTTCCTTTTATATGCATCTGTAATTAGATACAGTGCGTCATAGCCAGCGTCAACATATGGTCAACCTTCGAGTTTACAGTGTGCTTTTTGTCAGCAAGCAGGTGCAGGCCCAATGAATTAGAGTAGCAATTGTAACATTGAAAAATAAGGAATCGCGCATATCTACCTGACGCTGCACTGTATTTCAACAAAAGCAGGCCGTTTCCTTTTTTCACCCTCTAATTAATTCACTGTAAACATTATACACTTATTCCGATGTCTCCCCCCTAGGTCACTGTAGAACACTGTCAAATCTGGTTTTATGATGCACTTTCATCATAAAATTTAATTTAAAGATAGAGCAACGTAGTTTATATGAAAAAACTCCCTAATAAGCTTCAATTCTTACGAAGAATAACTTCAAAAATTTGGTCTCATCCAAAAACCCAAAAAACAGTCCGCTCATTAAACATACTATCTTTTATTTTATTGCTGGCCTATGTTATTTTACAAGCCATGGATGTACGTAGTTGATAAAATAAAAAGATAGGTAACAACTCGATGCCAATCCTAGGCCGAGTTTTGCATGTGCTTTTGGGGTATCGTTTGGGTGTCTTTGGGGTGGCTTTAGATGGCATCAATCACTAGAAAACCACAAATATCAAATGGAAATATGACATAATATCTAACTTTACTGCTATCAACATTGATCACTTCTGTTTTATTATGCTTTACATTCACATTCAGTGTTGCCACTTTTGATGTTTTATCACCCGATCTGATGTTTGAGAAACATTTCTGATCTGTTTTGGGGACAAATCTGATGTTAACTGGACATAGTCAAAGACATTGTAAATTGAGGCCCAAACGAATGATATAAGACTAAAACCTGTATCAAAAAAGGTTCTCATAATTAAATTTGTTCCACCTACTCTAAGTTGCCTTCTTTGTTATTTTGGTCTTATCTAGTTCTTTTGTTGCTTGAGATGTTTGCACTTTTTCCTTATGCCTTATTTCTATTTCTTACGTGTTCACAGTTCATTCTATTTGCCCAGCTATTGCATTTTACATTTGCTGTTTCTAGGTACTGGGCAAATGTTCTTTTACTAATGCTTGTCATTCGAATATTGTGCAAAATCCTAATCTATTTTCATTTTTGCACGTTTTCCCTAGGCATCTTTCATGTGTTACCTTGCGAATGTTTAAATGTTGCATTTTTTTGCACATTGCATTATTTTTCATCATATTACTCTCGGTAAAATTGTTAATGGAATCATATAGCTTACAGATGAAACTGTAACGCAAAAAGATGATGTTAGTTGTTGTTGAAGGAGGCAACAGTCTGATGTTAACGAGACTGTCCCCAGTGGCAACACTGTTTACATTACACTTGTCAAATGATAAACCATACACAATTTTCTTTAAAACCAAAAGTCATCTCAATAACTTTGAAAAATTTACTGTGGTTTTAAAATCTTTTGAAGTTCAACATTTTCAGAAAACATAAGTAAACAACCATGTCCTTGTCTTACATGCTGCATTGCTGAATCCCATGCAAGAACTCTCCAAGTGCCAAACTGAAGAACTGAAATTGCCCTGATCCGAAGTACAAGTATTGTTTCACTGTTCCTGACTGCGACGAATTGTAGCGTCGCTCTGTCTGACAGATATCACTGTTTGGGCAGATTTAAGTCTAGCTCATACGGAGTGAGACTGTTGTGAATTTTGGTCTGCGGCAGCAAATTTTTGACGTCACATCCTGTAAGCGTGCGACTTAAGGCGGGGCTACACGTACACGTAGTATCAGTACTTAACGGTCAGAATCGAGGCCCCGGGAAAAGTCATCACCGCGAGGCTCCCTAAACGCTTATCGCAACTGCGTAGCGTTTCACATGCCCTCGATTCAACTTTGCAGAAGCACCGGTCAAAAACGTCAAAACTGCTACGATTTCGCAGCCTACACTTCAAAGACAATTGCGTGTGACCAGCTGACCATGTACGGCGGTTCGTATGTGGTTAAATTGTTCAAACAGAAAGTTGTATCACAAAAAACTATATTTTTGCGACCGTGACACTACACAACAACATTTTTTGTCATAGACTCTCTAACCATCGTCACTGCACAAATCGTCCATGCCCGTATGTATTGAGGAAAGATGCGTCTACACCAGTGGTTCCCAAACCATACGACGCGGCACACTGCTGGCCGCCAGATGTCATTAGGTGTGCCACAAAAAATATTGAAATTAAAATCAATCAAGTAGAGTTTCAAAAATCCATCCTGTCGACTTCTGTCAGTACAGCACACTATCGATATTGGGGGTAGTAATTCGATACGCGGCGCAGGGCTACGACAATCGGGCTATAGCTATTTTTGTGCTGCAAGGAAATCGGGCTATTTTGTGCTGCAAGGAAATGTCACTCAATACTACAAGAGGCCAAGATGTCTTTGACATAGTATCTGCTTACCTTGAAAAATGGAATTTATCATGGAACTCGTGCCTTGGAATATGTACTAATGGGGCACCATGTATGATCGGCAGTATTAAAGGTTTTGTATCACTCGTACAAAGAGAAAATCCTAGTGTTGTACAAACTCACCGCTTCCTCCATAGGGAAGTACTTGTTTCAAAAACAATACCAGATGAATTAAACCAAAGTTTTAACGCAAGTTGTTGAAATAGTTCATTTCATCAAAACAAGACCATTGAAGTCTCGTTTTCTTGAGAAAGTTTGTGTTGATATGGACTCTCAGCACAAACGTTTGATTCTGCACACTGAAGCGAGGTGGCTCTCAAGAGGAAAGGTGCTGTGTCGTGTGCATGAACTACACAAGGAACTACGTGCATTTTTCAAAACGGAAAAACAAGAACGCTTCTGCGAATATCTTGAATGTGAATTTTGGCTTTCAAGACTGGAATATTTGGCAGAGATATTTGCACATCTTAATAGCCTCAACACAAGCTTGCAAGGTAGAGAAAAAACATCCTTACTTCATCAGATAAGCTGGTTGCATTTAAAAAGAAAGTTGCAATTTGGAAAAACAGAGCTAAAGATGGCAACTTTGAAATGTTC
>JGI24159J19872_10007644_pt1 | contig 14158 bp, 5 predicted proteins | sample Ectturendosymbi4_FD_19872 | JGI IMG/M metagenome (IMG submission 19872) | reverse complement strand
GTATAGCATATCGAAGCGAACCGAGTCAATACGAAACAAGCGAGGACTCTTGCCTTTGGTCCAGTCTTTAACATCCAGCCTTCCTTCACCTGATGACTGTTTAATCGTCGCAGTATCTGAACATTGATGTGCTCAATTTAGAAACATCACTAATCAAGTGCGACACTTAAATAAGCTCATTGAAGGAAAAGGCATGATCAGTCAATAAAAGCCTAACGTTTTCGTTCAAGCTATGAGGCATCTCGGGTATACACGTTGTCAGTCAACAGTGAAATATTAAAAGCGAAAACGTTCAAACTGACACACGTTATGCGGTTGTAAAGCGAGATAGATGGTAGCCATGCCATACAATAAAGTACTATTAAGACTGGTAATAACGCAGATTATATTGAACCAAATACAGCAGATTTGAAATCAGGATGATTTGAAAACTATTTTTATTGGCAAGAAATACAATGAAGCAAAAAAAACAGGTCTTATGAGGACATCTTCCAGGTGTTGCCCTCAAACGTATTGCAAATACTTGTGTTAATTCATAATGACATCGCCGTCTGGGAAGCAAGAAAAACGTTGATGTTTACGACGAAATATAGCGTAATATTATTACAAAAACTTCATTTTTGCTCATGCACTATGCAACAAGAGTAAGCTAAGAGAGCGGAAACCTAAGAAAACGACTTGTACTTGTTTCTTCTGAAGTAATTTTGCTTATCGCAAACCAAAGCATTTTGACAAGCAGGAAAACAAAAGTGCCACACTTACCTCGTCGTCATTGAGGCCTGGATTGGTTTTCTTCATTAAATAAAAGGACGAAGCGCGAAGAACAGTAAACCAGTCAACTGCTTCCTGGAAATGCAAGTATGAAACAAAATTGAGCCGATGCCTCAGCGTTAAAGGAGCAGATACAAACACGTTTGGTATTGCGTTTCTTCAAGTGAGTCAACTGCACAACGCCGCAAACTTTTGCTCAGCAACCACCAGCTCCAGTGAGAACTCTTTCGGTAAGGTTTCAAATGTGAAGACTGTGTGGTAAATGTTGTAACATCATTAACTTAATTCAAAACACGGCAAAGTTTGTTGAAAACAGTCAATCTAAAAGGGGCAAAAAATAGCAAACCTCTCACAGTTACTTAACCCAACTCACAATATTGCTATTTGGAAATAAAATGTGCTACTACATGAGTCGTAAACCCGCTAAGTGATCCTATCAGCAAGCAACTGTAACGCTGGCAACACGTGTTAGTGCAGACAAAAGTTTTGTTGTTTCGTTGTTCGATTGACTTTGCAAACCAGATAAAGTTTTACTCATCAGAAAGCCCGTGTCCTCGCCCGCAACAGCGACAGGCAACCGTTGAGTAACGACAAAGTGGGTGGGAAGCTGCAGTTTCAACATGCAAAGCCAAAGATCAACTAAAAGATACGCAATTTATTGTTTGGCAACGACCTCAAGGCATGACGAGCAGGAATCAAGATCAGTACGCTCTTAGAGAACAGGCACAAGTTAGAAACACAACAGGAACCACGCAGAGTTACAAACGGAGGTATTAGTCAGTGGGAGCAGCATCTTGTGCGTGTAAGAGCACTGTGACAGTGGCGCGTGCAGCGTTGCGGAAGTGACGTCACAGTCAGAACGCTCAGCAATAAACGTTACTACAATCTATACGATCGAATGGAACACGGTTTGCAATTACTGACAATGCTTTGCTTAAAACGAGCATGGACCAGTAAGCGTGGCAATGAGCGATACGATCCTTTCCCAACCGGCGCGTGAACAAAAAATGCTGCTGGCCCACGAGTAGATTTGCCCAGTTTCGCTCGGAAGCCTTCGGTGATAAATTTGACGACTGTGACAATGCGCAACTGCCAGTCTCTCACAGGGTAACTTTGATGTGCGTTCAACTGCGGTGCTGGCAAACGAGTAAGTTGCTCGATAAAACGAAACTAATTTCGTGCGAATGATACGAGCAAACATCGAACAATGGAAGTGGACCAGGAGAGAGTAAACTGCACTGAAAGAAAACTGGCGTTTTACGACTGGTGTTTTCAAAGTGCTCATTTCCAGCACTTTACTCCAAACAAATTTTCGGAAGTGGTGCGATACAACACGCTGGAACGCTCTGCCTTGGTGCGACAAAGGACGCTCCTGAAAGCAGCACAATTATGAATTTGTTCGACAGTTAATTATGGTTAGCATAGTTTTGCGAATACTGTGGATGATTCATCATGCCACCCAATGAAAACGTTACTGAAAAACACTAACTTGGCAATTTAAAAAATATGCTGCTGAACCAGACCATCAAAGGCGCAAGTAAGGCACATTTTCCGTAACTTTTCCATGACTTGAGTTTTAATCCATGCTCGAATCAGGTAAAGTAATTCGCCAAAAAATTTTGAAAAATCTGTCTCATTCAACAGCCTGAAATCGTTGGTCAACTGCTGCTAGCGAGCAGCCCACAATAAACAGCGCAGCCGTTCGACACTGTACATTGCGCAATCATTGCTGAGCTTGAACGACTATCAGCGTTTTGTGCTTTCATTAAAGTTGCAAATTTACCAAGTAAGAAAAGCTCCCTGTGCTTCTTTCCCTGAAAGGCGCAGCCGTTAGATATTTGCGATCCAGAAAATAGTATGAGCAAAGGAAAAAAAGCACATTTGATCATTAGCGAGACCGTTGTCAGCACAGATCTCACTCAAAAAACAACTCATCAGCATTATCAAACGCAGAATGAGGTGTTCTTCGTTTGGAGTCTTACTTTGGCTTCATCGGCGTACAGATAGATCTGGCGCGTTAAATTGTCGGTCATGAACGACAGCTGCAAGCCGTTGGGGTTGCTTATCTTTTCAGGTGCTAGTGAAACGCCCAGACCAAGCAGGGTTATAACGTGTTTCGGTTCCTTCGCCTAAACAACAACGGAATTAGGAGAAAGTAAGGTTGACAGTGAAATACGTGTCTAAATAAGCAAAAGCAGCCATTCACATGTCCATAAAACACGTGGTAAATTTAAACTAACAAACCGACAAAACAAAGGTAAGCATATTGCATTTTTGGCAAATTCTTTCCAATGCTTTCTTTGAAGTGCTTTTAGTGTGTCTTGCCACTTCTACGCAGTTCAAAGATTCTATGCCAGTACTGCCTGCAAACGTTTGCAGTAGCTCCAACATGGGCTTCAGTATTCCTCTTCTTGCCTGTAATTTTTCACTAAGGTCGCTCGCACACGGCAATTTCTCCAGTGAAAAACGTGCACGGTGACGTGCTTTCCCTCCCATGATTAAAAGGTTTCTTTCCGTCACATGATTAACAGGTTTGCGCCGCGCTGGGTGAAATCACTGTTTAGAAAATCCGGCGCGCAGGCGGCGTGCGGTCAACGTCTATGTTTTCCGTGACAAAAATGGTTATTAGGCAAATGTTTCTTCTTTGGGAGAAAACCTTAAAAACACTGCATTGCTTTTCTTTTATCAAATATATTATTTTTTATTAAAATAAAATCAGTTTGCATTTCCTGTAAACTTTCAACAATACCGCTTATTTTTCTACTAACGCCAGCGACTTTGGCATACGTCAAAATTGCGATTAATGAATAAGTGCGATTCACTGCATCAGGCTAAAATGCTTCAACGGCCCGAGGTTTTAAGGCAGCCTGAGATGAATGGGTCTTAGAAGTCAAATTAAATTTTTGCAATACGGCCAGATTCGCTAAACGCAGCCATAACTAAAGATTTGTTAAGTAACCTAAGCTACACCAATTGTTTTCATCAAAGATAAAAATTTTTTTAATACGAAAATAAGATTCGCTTCACGATACTGGATTAAAGAAACAAATAAAAACCACTTAAATTTTATCGTGTTAGTTTTAACCACCTCAGAAATGTTGATGTTGGCAATCGCTGGCAGAAACGAAATATACATTACTGAACAGCTTACGTCTGGTTTCACATAGTATTTCAGTGTCCCTTCTTCAGCGTTTAAAATAAACCTTCTGAGCTTGAACTGCTTGTCATCTTTTCCCCGCTTCCACAATTTTCCGTCTTTCCTGCCTGTTTCGTAATGTGCCGTGCCCCCTTCTGTTTCGAATTCTTTACGTGCGTATTTGGCGTGTATGAAATGTTCCTTGTACGCTCTGCAAAACACAGGGCAGTCAAACAAGCAAACAGCAGCTTTCGAGAAGAAAAAATATTTTCGCACTAACAAAACATAACCTGTTAACAAAAACGTACGGGGAGCTGGATATTTTCAAAAAATTAAACAACTCCTGCGTGCCGTTGCCTTCATTCGTGGTAATTTGCCAAACAAGTCAATACAACCAATAGGACGAGGAAGATAAAGGATGATCCACACAGCCATACATCAAGCAAGCCAGGTGTTTATGTGACATTGCTTGAGGAAAATAGATGAAATCAAGACCATCAGTGTAAAACACTTACTTCAGCATTGGTTTAACCAGGAGAAATGTAAGTATACAGTATACACATTAGTGTAACTTTTGCCGCCCCACTAATGCCGTTCACTAGTCAAAATAGGACATCAAAAAGTGTACATCAACAATGTTTTTTACTGTTCTGAGTTGAGCCCAGAACCAGTGTTCCCTCCAAGAAAATTTTAAACTGAATAAATGTTTTTCTCGTGAGCATGAATAATTTAAGGCTGAGTTAGCAGAATTCTGAATGAATTACAAACTTCGTGAATTATTAAAATAAATACAAAATCTTATCAAAATACAAGCAAGGCACACATTTAATTCAATTAGCTCTCATTGTTTTCCTGTTTTTCTCCCATTTTAAAGAATGTTGAAATTTCACGAGAATGAGGCTTTACTTTGCAAACGATCTGGTGGTACTGCGCATTTGTGCACCTTAGCGGGAACACTGATCAGACTAGCATCTTCAATGGCAGAAATTACTCAAGATGTAGCAGCTTACTGATACTTGAAAGCACATTAGTGAAACAAAACATAACAAGTCACAATACTAATCGATTGAAATTCTGCGACTTACAACACATATAAATGCACTAACAAACATACTGTGGGTCAGTTGGCTCAGGTTTCTTGTAGTAAATTGGTATGTAGCGTTCCAAAACAGCATTAACAATTGCATTTCCTTTTCCACACATAACCTGCCAGAATACAAGCAAGGGCAAATTGTATTGTATTTATCAATGAGTAAATTTCCTTAACTTAAATACTATCCCCGCAAACATGCATACACAACAAACTACAAAGCACCACTATGCCAGAATACAATAATTTCATCACCAGACTGCTTAATCCACAGCATTATTGATTGCTATTAAACAATGTGTCACATCCTATCAGTACATATTTTTGAAAATTCTTGGATGCCGGTATATAAGCCAAGCATGAGTCATTTACTGGCAAGTATGAACTTAATAAAAGTGCCATGCACATCATTTTCATCAAATACTCTTTGAACATACCTCAACAGCATCATCCGACCACTGATCTAGCCGACATGATTTGACCCGACTAACATGTGTTCCAAGCATTCTATGAATACCAGAACAGTTTACACAAACGAAAACTCCAACATTGCTTGAGGCCCACTCAGGATCTGAAAAAATAAATTTCAATAAAATTTCAAATACAATGCAAATGAGCACTGAATTTCATCTTAGAACCCATGTCAGAGAAAGTTCTCTACCAAAAACAAAGCTGGCACTAACTGCCTGTCCAACTCATCAATACACAGACACAAAAAATGAGAGGATATCCTATTACTGAGACCCATCAAGGAGTCTTGGAACACAAGAAACTTTTTTAGCAAGGAAGCAAAGGCTAATACAATACATATTTGATGTCAGTAAGTAAATCACTATCACAGTGATTTCTCTAAAACTTCTTTTAAATGCTATAAAATTATTAAATTTTTAATGCTAAAGAATTTCAATGTGATTACCCAACTCTTTTTTCCAGAGAATTGCCAATACAAATGACTAACTATGAATGGTTCTCACAAGCATTATATATGCAAGCAATATACCATTCAGAAGTCTATTTCCAAATTATGTATTCTACATTTGTATAAAAAGTTAAATTTCATATAAAGCAATTAGTACACAATGCTTAACACTGAATGACAGACAGCCACTCCCACTACCAAATGCAAACTATCACTGCCAAACCAAAGGTCTTGAAATTTTTCAAGAGACACCATACTGTGATGAAAAGTGTTAGTTCTCAGATGAATGGATAAATTTTATCAGTGTTGTGTTGATTACGACTATAATTCTTCAGGCAATTACTTGAAAGCATTGTATGAAACACGCTGTTTATTAGAGAGTAATGTACCTTATTGTTGCAATATATTCTAAAACAATGCAAGCATCACAGGTGGTAAATTGTGTTTTGACAGGTGATAATTAAGACAAACACTTACTATCCATATATACAAATTGTAGTTGTGACATGCAAACCAAAATCAATAGTCCTAGATTTCTTTAAAATGGCCATCGGGCACTAAAGATGACCAACTAAGCCATGACTTGTCGAATTATAATGAAATACCTCTGCAATGAATGATTTACTATACTATCAACCAAATGTTAATTTTTCCTTAATATTTAAAACTGGAAATACTTGAACAATTTAGCTACCACAACTCTTAACACTTTTGGTACCAGGATGCGTATATGGACAAAATAGGTTTTTATAGAACAGATACAGCAATACGTACAAAATAAATCTGAAACTGGCTGCTATTGGATACCACCTGTCCTTTTCTTTCAGAAGTTCATACATGTACATATGAAAAATATGAAGAGAAAAAATAAATTTAACAATTTAAAGAGTTGTTTCAGTTTCGATTTTAATGTGTTTTGTGAAACTCGCATGTAAACATGATAATGGTAACTTCAAAACCACCTGGTATCAATGTTGTTTTCCTAGGAAAAAAGTTTACACGGCCTAGAATGTAGTTTGGCCACAGTATCAAAAAAATGTAAATACAGTAGGTAAAAACTAATAGTTGATAATAATTACATGGAACTGGCTATGGAACTACCCGTGGATCTTCTTATTTCAAAACTTATTTGATCGCACCACCTCGCATGACGCGGTTCGAATAAAGCAGTCAGTTTGTCACTCAAGTGTCGTCACCCTGATAGCACAGTGGGTGCGTTTCAAGTCTACTGCGTCAATGGTTTTCAGGTCACCTCTCACTTTGGCGACTTATGTTTTGGTAGTGGTAACAGGTTGCACAATTAAATTCTTGGGACCAGTTTTTCTTTACTTTAATCAAAACTTTCCAAACTTTTGGTTTACAGTTTAGCGTTAGGATTAGGGCTGCAGTTAGGGTTACTGTGTTTCTACCAAGCCTACTGCATTCTCATGTGCGTTACTGTCAGTTACAGGAGGCGGTCAAATAAGGTTTCAAATTTGATGATCCGTGGGCAGTTCTGTAGCCACAGCCTAATTAAATTGCCCAAAATAAAGTGTCACAAAACAGACTTTAATATTAATAAAATTATCTGATGGAGTTGGTTTTTGCCCAGGTCAGAAACTGACATTGATTTTAAAAACACAGTTGTTGTAACTGTTAAATATGCATTAACATGTTTTGTAACCATTACATTTAACAAAGGATCTAATCATAGCAGCCAAAGAAGCCATGAGTAGATAAAGTCCATCAATTTAAAATAATGGTTCAAGACACAACTAGACAATGGTTCAAAACCTAACTACTAGAGCCTAACTGGAATTCAAGATCTTTTTTCAGGAGTATATATTTATTGGTGATCAGAAAAAAGGTGCCCTGAAAAAGGCAGAACTCTGTAAATAGCGGAGTTTGGTGGTGGAGGTTTGATGACGTAACCAGAGTTGCTAAAACCGATATTTTGCGTTGAGCAATGAGAACTAAACGGTAGTAAAAAGAACTGTACTGCAAAAGGTGATATTATACTACGGTAAAAAAAGTCTATTTTGAAGTTAGATAATTTTTGGTTATCTGAGTTTCACAACGGTTCGGGGACAAAAAATAGGCTGTAACAGTTGTGAATGTAAAAAATTTTTAAACATCTCAAACTTCCATGCATTCCATGTGTGGGGTAAACGTGTATTAAGTTGCAACGATACATTTTTCTTTCACTTTGTTAACTTTTGCAACACAACTTTTTTTTCCACTCCGGTTACGTTATCAACCTTGGAAACCTAGCTCCGCTATTCACGGAGCTCCGCCTTTTATAGGGTACCTAGAAAAAACTAGTACATGACAGCAAAAAATTACACCCAGCTGTGTTCTACTTGAACGAAAAGTTTTGCATGAAAGACAAGACTTACCTTGTCTGACAAAACAAATACAAACCAACTCCATGCAAAAATGTTGTGGAAAAATTTGCACAGGCAAAAACGCTTAATTCCACCATAGTTTCAATCAAGACAAATCTGCTCATTGTTTGATGGTAGTATATGGCTATCCTTACATAAAGAAATGGAACAAGCGCAAAACTTGCAGACTTGTAATCAAGAAAATTGGAAAGAAACCCACATGTAATAGGATTATACAATAATCCCTAACTTGAAACAACAGTGAATTTCCAGTAATTGCTTACCAGGCATATTACAATCGGCACAAGTCTTGTTCCCAGGTTGCTGAAGTAGTTCCAGCAAAATCCTTTTATTTCGTTCGCCCATTGGTGTTGCATTTAAAGTAATTCAGAAAAACAGGCATTGTATCTCACAGAAACTTGCCATGAACTTGGACGGCCATTTCGTTACTCCACATTGACATTCCTCCAGATAAAAAAACTTCTTTGTATGTCTTTCATTTAGACTTCAGTACAAGTAGGCTATGCTCTAACCTGAGTCAGCAGTGCCGCTAGGTCAAAAATAGCCCAAATTTTTGCCTAGCCTGAATAATTCAAATATATAATACTGTTTTGAAATAACTCATCCAACATTCCATAATTCAATTCATATTGGGTTTTCAACTCAATAAGCTAGCCGTCCCTATCACTATGGACCCTGCCATAATCATTAATTGCAAAACATAAGTCAAAGATTAGGTTATTTTATAGCATGTCAAGAAACCATTTGAAGAACATGCATTGTAATACAATATAAGAAAGTTGCTTTTTTAATATTCTGTTAATTTTACATTTTTCTATACACAGCAGAGTTTTCTATTAGTACTATCAGTGTTCTCCAGCCAGCACTGATGTACTTGACACCATGGGCGCAGTTAGGTGGGTGACACGTACCCCCCACTTTTTCAGACAGGGAGATATAAAATGTCATGTACCCCCACATTTTCTCCTTAGGTTTGTAATTGGTTTCACACCAACCTGTCCCCCCCACATTTTACAACAAAAATGCGCCCATGCTTGACACAACTTCACTTTCAACATGTTCTACATGGCTATATTTAACCTACCCAGCTATTGATCCTACCTGTTGCTCTCTCCCCCAGCTCTCTTGCACAAAATGTGTCAACAGGTGTTTTTTTATACCCGAGAAAGATTTCAGAGCAACTTTGCCTGCATTTAACACATGAGCAACGTATCACAATCCAAACAAGCAACTTACCTTCATGAAATCAGTAGTTCTTTTTGGCAAAATTATACAGGTTGGCAAAGTAGCATTCACTATGAAAAATCTAGCGCGTAAAATCAACTGACGTGTAAGACTAAGTGAAATATTTTCAGTGTGCGATCTGTTGCAGTTGGCTGCATCGCTTTGAACTACTGAGGCAAGCACAAGAAAAAGATGGGGCATTAACTAACTGCAACAGACCGCAGTAGAGTGAACTCAGTTAGTAGTAGAGTAAACTCAGTGAGGGAGCTCTATTGCTGCTGGTTGCTTTCCTGTTAGTTAATGGTGCTTTCCTGTTAGCTGGTTGCTTTCCTGTTAGTTTCCTGTTACCAAAAAAAAAGAAAATTTATGCGCGTAACACCTGAAGGGGGGCCCCAAAAAGGGGGGCCAGAGGCAAGTGCCTCAATCGCCTCCCCTTAAACACACCACTGCATATGACTCTTCTAAAGGGGACGTTTCTGTTTGTTTCATTTCAGTCACTAGATTTGGAGTGCCACGTAAAGGAAACTCAGTTGTTAGGTGTGCCGCAACCAAAAAAAATTTAGGACTCACTGCTGATCTGTCTTGGTTAGATCATATATCAGCAATGAACATTCATTTAAGATAGAACCTAGTGTCATCCAAGGATAAGTTTTGCATAAATTGAAGTAAAGGTTTTTTTTTCACCTTTATTCCAAGCACTTCTTTTCAGCATTTGGACAACACAAAAATCTTTGTTTCTGATGTGCATTTCTTTGTTAGTAAACCTTCGATAACTGGTTTGTTTAACTTATATTAATTTTCGAAATAAAGTAGAAAAATAACATTTAATTTAAGCCACAGACAAATATCTAATTTCATTTTATTCAAGCTTCAGACAAAAAGTAAACCCTATGGTCATATCTTTATTAATTTTTAATTTTCTTGGAAGAGTAACTAGCTGTTCCCTGATAACACCAATCTCATTTCTTTACTTGCATGGTTAGAACAGAACATTCAGCATAGCAGTACACGTGTGTGAGTGCATCTGCAGTGGCGTTTAGGTGTCTCTAGTGAATAATAATGCTAGTTCATATTTAACGATATTCACAAACCTGTAGTGGGTTTGACAAGGTTAATTATAGCAACTTAATCTTCAAAACAACGAAAAATCACCATGCAAGATAGACATTAATGTTGGCCCCCTTCTTCCTGGCCCCACAGTGCCCCCACTTTTTTAATTCTAGAATCGCCACTGCCTCTGCGGTGAGTGTGGCGCAGAAGAACAAACCGTTGACCATGTTGTCCTCCAATGACCAATCTACCGGCCTCCTCATGGACTGCATGGCCTGACGTTTCTGGACGACCAAACAACCGAGTGGCTGCTAACACCTGCCCCAAAATCTAGACGGGCTAAGCAGTGGTTAGAAGAACTCACTCAAGAAGCACATTATCAAAATCTTGAATTACCGTACTTTTTTGTTTCTTTTTATAATGTACACAGTGAATAGAGCTTGAATTGTGAATTTCAAACAGGAAACATTCAGTCCCAAGGTACAAGCCTAGTTCTTATATGTGCATAGTCATTTACGCTGAAAAGAGAAAAACGGCTATTTGAGCATGCGAATTTGCAGTGTGTGCACTAAATTGAATGTTTTTGTCTGTGTGTGGCAAAAAGCGCAGGATTTTGTTAAATCAGGAAATATCAAAAAGTTAATAAGTTGGTGGCGGGCAGGAAATATACCATGCTTTGAAGCACTTCTAAATGTTGTTTAATATTACTGAATGTACGAGTAGTTTCAAATAGTAGAATGCAGTGGCAGCTCGTGGTGAAATTGGCCGGGAAGGCTGCGAAATTTCATCTCTGGTTGAACATATGGGATTGTCGCCTTCGTTGTTTTTATAATATGGTGGCGTTTCCAGTCACTCCAGCAGCCCTAATCTTATCAAACTCGTAATTTTCAGTTGACCTTATTGATACATAGAAAACATTCACTTCATTTTAATGAAACCAAACCCTAAAGCGTAAACATGAACACAATAGAATTAAACCGGTCCTTTCAAAACTATGACGCATAACCAAACCACTGCCATCAACGCTGCAAAGGGGAGAATCGAACCTAGCACCGCTCGCACACTAAGCTTGGAACATTCTGCTGCACTAATGAGGCGCCATTGTTAACAAGACAAAGCTTAGCATTTTATTCAAACCGTGTCATGGCAACAGACCTAATCTACCTAGAGCCACTTTCTTTGAGCTGGTACTTTAATTATGTTCCTTCAAATGAAGTTTAAATTTGCCAAAAAATTTCGAACAGTTCATGATTTTACACAAGATTTCTCGTTTTTTTGAGCTGGATTGTTATGCTTTTCCAGCAAAAGTTTGTATCCTGAATCAGTTTGCCTACAGCTGCAACGTTCACCTTACCAAAAAATTACAGGTCTACTTTAGTACTTAAAGTAGGTGAATGCTTATAGGCTTGTCAGATTTCTCATGCTTCAAATTTGTCATATTTCAATGTTTTAAACCAGTCACATCTTGTGTTGTCCAAGACTGAGATCCACAAACTGCTGCCATACATCTTCAAACGCCAACCGTAGGAAGCTCATCAGCTTAGCCTACAGTTGCAAGCTGCACTGGTGCAGATGAACGAAGGGCTGTATTTTCGCAGCCCAAGATTGGCGACCAGATTTGAATACAAAGCCGCCAATATCACCAAAGTACTTGTAAAAGCATAGTTAAACTGAATTATAAAATTTATTATCCAAGAATTTCAGGAAGAAAAACAGTCAAGGTCATATCTCCTCCGTTTTTTCTTTAAAAACTCATCGTCAAAATATCAAAAACGCATTGCGATAGGCGGATATACAGCCATGTTTTTTGCAGCCAAATGTTTGGTTTCTTTCCTTTAGAGCTGTGAGGATCACAGCCCCGAAATCGCCAAATTCATCGGCAAGTGTGCTGAAAACATTATCACACAAGTGGTGTCGCTGGCAAGCAGCGAAACATTGGTTTTGTTGGACTCCTACGAAACGTTGAGCAGAAAAGGTGTCGGAAGTACCGAGAATGATTGTGTTGCAAAATTTTGGTAACTAAATCCAAACTTAAGGCTAGTTTGGCCGATTGGCGGAATCTTTTGCCTTACATTTTTCAGGGAGGGCTGCAGACCGGCAGCCCGCCTAGACGAGCCGCCCCTGGTAGAATGCATTATATACATATCAATGCAATGATTGCACGGTTCATACTAGCTGAGATTTTTCATGTAGCTTGAGCGTCTACTTCTGCTGAAGAACAACCACAATTTTTGCCTGGCGCTCTCAAATTCGTGGATATAGCACTTGGTGTATCAACATCAATCGTCAAATTTTCTAGCTTGTAAAACGGTCGCTTTTTGGAGACGCGAACTCCGAATGCAGCTGGGACCGTGGTGTTCAGAAGCACAAACAATGAGAGATTCAACGCGTGACCACGCAGGTTCACTCATATCGTTTGTGTAGACACCTCAGCAGGGCCGTCGCCAGCGGGGGGCAGTTGTGCCCGGCCCCCTCATTTAATATCTGTTCCCCACACTTCATGCTTAGCCCCTCAGTTGCTGCATGCATCCAATATTGTATATCAAGAATTTGACACCTCCTGCTGCTTTAGCACAAAACGGAACAAATAGCTATTATGGAAGCAAGACAAAACAATCAGCTTTGTGTTCAGAGAAACAAAATTTTTCTATCAAATTATTGCCATTATACAAAACTCGCATATTTTTGGTATTATGCTTGCTACGCTTGTTAGATGTGTTCTGTTAGAGTAGTATCCTGGCAGTTTGTTCATGTTACGTTTATGTTCATAGAATTTTGTGCAATGACATATTATTTTAGTAAGGTTGTGCTACATCTACTCAGGGCCTCCTAGAGAAATTTTACCGAGGGTACGAAGACCAAATGCCGGNCCCTCTAGCTTCTNGGTCCCTCGTCGAAACTTGCATAGCTTGTTTGTATAGTAATCAGAATCAGCTGCCAAACTAAGATTTGCAAATAGATTTACTATTATAGTGGCGANNGGCTTACANTAATAATTTTGGCCTTGCTCAAAGAGAAACTGAGCATGCGTACTTTCATTTTCCCTGGCCCCAGTACCTGCCGGGCCAGGGTAGGTTGTACCTCTTGTACCCCCCTCTCGTAAGCCCTCCTTCTGCTTACGTGAGTATTGCATTGCAAACAGCAGGAAGGGCATTAGAAATCAGCATTTAAAATTGCAATTATCAAGAAAAGATATTGCAAGATTTGAATGGAGATTATACTAATATGAACTCAAAGGTCGTCAAAAACCTCTAAAGTGGCAAGTTCGGATGAAGTTGATCCAGCCGGAAGTTTCACCAGCTCACTTTAATTTACTAGCAGACAGATGTTTTCCTTTCATCGACTAACAGCTTCTCTCCCAAGTGCACGATTTTGTGGTTTGCATACCGAAGCTAAAGTCGTCGAGGTGAAGTACGAATCAGATATTTAGATTTGCTCTGGCCTCAATGCCCAATCTATCGAAGACGAATACAATCAACACATGTACACTCTCAGAAACAATGATTGCAAACACCAGGCCAAATTTTCTGAATTGATTTGGGAGTTCGAAACGATTTTTTGCTGCGTTAAATGGTGTATTTGTG